>ENA-ORXF01000068-ORXF01000068.1-marine-metagenome-genome-assembly--contig:-NODE-68-length-75611-cov-16.531641_pt1 | contig 75611 bp, 69 predicted proteins | sample MGYA00237864_ERZ511476 | MGnify/ENA primary metagenome ERZ511476 (study PRJEB26306, sample SAMN06343908) | marine metagenome | isolation source: coastal waters | place: Atlantic Ocean: West Antarctic...
GCCAGAGATAAAGTCATCACAAAAATTAAGTGGTTCGGCTAAATCATTCGCCAAAGGCACATTGTCTACTTGTAAAAATAATTCAGTATTACCAATACAAGCATTAGTGACTGTATTAATAACATTTATATAAATGGTTTGATTGAAAGGAAAGTTATTATTTCTATGATTTGAAATATCAGTAATAAAGTTCAATGAGGCAGTTCTATCAGCATTAGATTCATAATATATAACAGCTAAATCAGGTCTTACAGCAAAATCAAATTCATTTAATATTTCAGTGCTAACATTACTGAAATCGAAAGTCGAAATCCCGTCTGTATCGTCATTATTAGCAGTGTCATTACCTTCGTTATCTAAGAAATCATCACATTCTGTGATATTATCATTATTAAAAATTAAATTTCCATCAGAAATATTAATAATAAACTCTACTGTATCATAACAAAGAGGATTTGCTATGTTTTGAATTCTAGCATATATAATATCTTGGGGAATAGAACTTGTATACGGACTCAAAAGATTAGTTCCAGCCGTATTTGCATCAGCCTGTGCTTGTTCTAAGAAATATAACACCTCAAAATCAGTATCAGATTGAGTAGTCCCTATAACTTGAGGAGTTACTAACGTATCAAAATCAAAATCATAACGACCATCTCCGTTGTCATCACATATTCCTATATCTTGAGTAGGAGTATTAGCAATAGGTGTATCGAAGATACTAACGATAAATGATACGTTATCATAACAAGTTGGATTTAGTATATTTTGAATTCGAGCAAATATCTCAGTCTGATCATTTGAAGTTGTTAAATTGGATATTTCTGTACCCGGAACAGTAACTATACCATTTGAGTCTGCAAGAGTATTAAAATATAATACTTCAAAATCAGAATCTGATTGGGTAATACCTAAAATTTGAGGAGTAATCTCTGTATTAAAATCCCAAGTTTGTTCTCTAGTTCCAATATCCCCACATTTTTCTAAATTCTGAGTAGGAGCGTTAGCGATAGGTGTTTCAAAAATATTAATTGCAAATGCTACTGTGTCGTAACAAAGAGGATTTGCTGTATTTTGAATTCTAGCATATATAATATCATCTGGGATAGAACTTGTGTATGGACTTGTAAGATTAGTGCCAGCCGTATTCGCGTCAGCATCTGCCTGTTCTAAGAAATATGACACTTCAAAGACAGCAGGATCTTGAGTATCTAATACCTGAGGAGTTACTAATGTATCAAAATCAAAATCATGACTACCATCTCCATCATCACATATGGTGATATCTTGAGTAGGAGGGTTAGCGATTGGTGTATCGAAAAGACTAATGGTAAACGATACGGTATCATAACAAAGAGGATTTGCTATATTTTGAATTCTAGCGTATATAATATCCTGGGGAACGGAACTTGTATAGGGGCTTGTAAGGTTTGTGCCAGCAGCGTTCGCGTCAGCTTGCGCTTGTTCTAAGAAATATAATACTTCAAAAACAGTAGGATCCTGAGCTCCTAATACTTGTGAGGTAACATCAGTCTGAAAATCAAAATCATGACTACCATCTCCATCATCACAAATTTCAATATTATCTATTGAATTAGCGATAGGTGTTTCAAAAATATTAATTGCAAATGCTACTGTGTCGTAACAAAGAGGATTTGCTGTATTTTGAATTCTAGCATATATAATATCATCTGGGATAGAACTTGTGTATGGACTTGTAAGATTAGTGCCAGCCGTATTCGCGTCAGCATCTGCCTGTTCTAAGAAATATGACACTTCAAAGACAGCAGGATCTTGAGTATCTAATACCTGAGGAGTTACTAATGTATCAAAATCAAAATCATGACTACCATCTCCATCATCACATATGGTGATATCTTGAGTAGGAGGGTTAGCGATTGGTGTATCGAAAAGACTAATGGTAAACGATACGGTATCATAACAAAGAGGATTTGCTATATTTTGAATTCTAGCGTATATAATATCCTGGGGAACAGAACTTGTATAAGGGTTAGAAATGTTAGTACCAGTTGCATTGGCATCAGCTTGCGCTTGTTCTAAGAAATATAACACCTCAAAAACAGTAGAATCCTGAGTTCCTAAAACTTGTGGGGTAACATCAGTCTGAAAATCAAAATCATAGCTACCCGCTCCATCATCACATATTTCAATGTTATCTGGTGTATTAGCAATTGGGGTGTCAGAAATTATAATCGTGAATGCTATAGTCTGATAACATGAGGGATTTGCTATATTTTGAATTCTAGCATAAATAATATCTTGGGGAACTGAACTGGTGTAAGGGTTAGAAATACTTGTACCAGCCACATTCGCATCAGCTTGTGCTTGTTCTAAAAAATATGACACTTCAAAAACAGCAGGATCTTGAGTATCTAATATCTGAGGGGTAACATCAGTCTCAAAATCAAAAACATGGCTTCCATCACCATCTGTATCACATATTGCGATATCCTGATTAGGAGTATTAGCGATTGGTGAATCGGTAATAGTAATAGTAAACGATACGGTATCATAACAAATAGGATTTGCTATATTTTGAATTCTTGCGTATATAATATCCTGGGGAACGGAACTTGTATAAGGGTTAGAAATATTAGTACCAGTTGCATTCGCATCAGCTTGCGCTTGTTCTAAGAAATATAATACTTCAAAAACAGCAGGATCCTGAGTCCCTAAAACCTGTGGGGTAACATCAGCCTGAAAATCAAAATCAGAATTTCCATCTCCATCATTATCACATGTTTCCAAGTTATCTGGTGTATTAGCGACAGGTACTTCAAAGAAAGTAACGGCTACTTCATCTTGTCCTATATTGCCGTCAGTATCTATAACGATTGCTTTATAAATCCCTGAAACATTATTTGTTATATTTAATATTGCATCTGTTTCTCCCGGTATAGTAACATATCCGCTACCTGTATCAAGCTGCCATTCGTAGCTATCAACTGTTCCAGAAGTTGGAGTAGCGTCTAATTCTACATCGGTTCCAATACATACATCTTGATCGGCACCTAGCTCTCCAACAACAATACTACAATCTGTAACACCAGCACCAGTTTGTCCAAAATTAGTTTGTTCTATTTTAATAAATCCTTCTGCACCAACATAATTAGTAATTAATAATATGTAATAATCACCTGCGGCAGCATTAGGGATTCTAAACCTCTCTACTGAATTAGCAGAATAGCTACAATCAATTATATTTGAGTTATCAGTATCAACAATATAAAAATCACTAAGCACAGTACCTGCAATATTATTTGGTAGAGAAGTACTTCCACCTTGTATAGTTGTCCCTCGATATATAACATCACATTGATCACTAGGATTTCTAAACGGACCCCATGCAACAAAATCTACATCTAGTTCATCAGTAGCATTTCCTCTTATATCAAATGCACTACTTTGAATGATATCAAATTCCAGCGATCCTGATTGATCAACTTTTATAAAGAACCATGCTTGATTTGGAGTTGAACTCAAACACCCTATAGCTCCCCCATTAGCAATTCCTGTTGTGTTTGGAAAAATATTAACACCACTTTCATCCGAACATGATGGTTCAGCACCTTCACAAGTATCAGATCCGCTCTGGGAAAATGCATTAAAAAAAGAAAATATGATTAATATAAATAGAAGTTTTTTCATTGTAAATAATTATAGCAAGCTAAAGTAAGAATATTATAAAAGTCACAACGTTAAAATTAATTTTTTGTTTTAATTTTTATTAACTATTACTTACCATTAAATTATATTCCTTGGAGAATAATTATAAATTTTATATATTTGTTTTATAAAAATATTGGTTATGAAAATAATTTTATACGGTAAGAAAGGCCATGCTCATACTGTTGCCTTTAAAAATTTTTTAAGAATGGGGGGCATTCCTTTCGAATATAAAGATATTTTTAAAGACGAAATTGCAAAAAAACATACTTTGGAACTTTACAGTGGGCAGATAAAAATTCCTACACTAATTATAGACGATAATATACACTTGCAACCTAGCTCAGATGAGTTTAATAAAATCATGGAAAACTTAATGTTAAAAGGATAATAATGGGCGATATATCTAAAGACATCCAGTCTAAATTTGAGAGCAAAAAAATTAAAGCCTTAATAAATATAAAATTCACCTCTAATTGGTTAAACAGCAAGGAAAATAGTTTTTTTAAACCTTACGGGATTTCACCACAGCAGTTTAATATTCTAAGAATTTTAAGAGGAGCAAAAAAAGAAATTAAAGTACAAAATATTAAAGATAGAATGATAGAGCGTGCCCCAAATGCAACACGTTTGATGGATAAATTATTTGATAAAAATTTAATAGGTCGATTTCGATGTGAAGATGATAGAAGAGTTGTCTATGTTAATATCACAAAAACAGGATTAGATTTATTACAACAAATCGATGCTCTTAATAACATATCATTTTTAGATAAACTATCTGAACAAGAAGCAACTACTCTAAGTGATTTACTAGATAAAATCAGATAAAATTTAAATGAAAAAACTAAAGTCAGTTAAAGATATAGTTGTAAGTCCACTAGTAAATATGGGAGCAATTAGATTACGCCAACCTTTGCCAACATCAGAAATAGAAAACGTAGACCCTTTTTTATTACTACATCATTATGGCCCATATATGATCTCAGAGTTTAATAATCCATTTGATTTGGGTCCACACCCACACAGAGGTTTTGAGCCAATAACTCTTCTATTTAAAGGAGAACAATTTCATAGAGATTCGCTAGGTAATGAAATGATCGTAAAGGCCGGAGGCGTTCAATGGACTACTGCAGGTAATGGAATTATTCACGCAGAATCTCCTACTAAAGACTTTGTAAAAAGAACAGGAGAGCTAGAGGGTATTCAATTGTGGCTTAATTTACCAGCAAAGGATAAAATGATGACACCAAATTATCAACATTTAGAAGCTGATCAGATTCCAAAGATTTTTTCTTTAGATAAAAAAGTACAATTAAATGTGATTGCTGGAGAGCAAAAAAATGAAAAAGGTTTAATAAAAACTCAAACTATAGTAAATGTTTTTACTGCTATGGCTGAAGAAAATGGAAAATTAGAGATTGATATTCCAATAAATCACAAAACTCTAATATATTTATTAGACGGAGAAATTTTAGTTAATAATTCTAATTTATTGAACAAAGGTGAAGATCAAATGATTACATTTAATCAAGATGGTAATCTTATCTCTTTTACAGCAAAAAAAGCAAGTATTATACTGATTTTATCAGGCGAACCTATCAATGAAAAAGTGACTCAATACGGTCCTTATGTGATGAATACTCAAACTGAAATCTTAGAAGCAATGCGAGATTATCAACAAGGTAAAATGGGGCATTTGTATTAAAAATAAGTTTTTTTTAAACAATAGATATATTAAACCTATATTGCTAATTGTTATGCATGCATAACAATTCAACTACAGATAAAAATGAAATACAAACATATTTTTGAACCATTAGATTTAGGTTTTACTACCTTAAAAAATAGAATTCTTATGGGGTCAATGCATACTGGCCTAGAAGAAGAAAAAAATGGTATTGATAAATTAGCAGCTTATTATGCTGAGCGTGCTAAAGGAGGAGTTGGTCTTATTGTGACCGGGGGTATTTCCCCAAATATACAAGGTTGGACTGGTCCATTCGCGGCAAGAATGTCCTCAAAAAAACATGCAATTCATCATCAAAAAATAACAAAAGCTGTTCACAAAGAAGGGGGTAAAATTTGTATGCAAATTTTACATTCAGGTCGATATGGTTATCATCCATTTAATGTTGCTCCCTCTAAAATTAAAGCCCCAATTACTCCTTTTAAGCCCTTCAAATTAACTCAGTCAGGAATAAATAGAACTATTAGAGATTTTGTAAACTGTGCAAAACTATCAAAAGTTGCTGGTTACGACGGTGTTGAAATAATGGGTTCTGAAGGATATCTAATTAATCAGTTTATTGCAAAAAGGACTAATAAGCGAAATGATGCCTGGGGAGGTGACTATCAAAATAGAATGCGTTTACCTATTGAATTAGTTAAACTAACAAGAGAAGCTGTTGGAGAAAATTTTATCATAATCTATAGGTTATCGATGTTAGATTTAGTCGAAAACGGTAGTTCTTGGGAGGAAGTTGTTGAATTAGGAAAAGAAATAGAAAAAGCTGGTGCAACAATAATTAATACAGGTATTGGTTGGCATGAATCTAGAGTTCCAACGATTGCTACATCTGTTCCTAGAGCAGCATTTACTTGGGTTACTAAAAAAATGAAATCTGAAATTAAGATTCCTTTAGTAACATCAAACAGAATTAATATGCCAGAAACTGCAGAAAAAGTTTTGGCTGAAGGAGATGCAGATATTATTTCAATGGCAAGACCATTTTTAGCAGACCCAGAATGGGTAAATAAAGCTGAAGCGGAAAAAGCCGATGAAATAAACACCTGTATTGGTTGTAATCAAGCATGTTTAGATCACGTATTTGAACAAAAAGTAGCTAGTTGTCTAGTTAATCCAAGAGCTTGTCATGAGACTGAGTTAAATTACAATCCAACAGAAAATAAGAAAAAAATAGCAGTAATAGGTGCAGGTCCAGCCGGATTAGTAGCAGCTACTATAGCAGCTCAAAGAGGACATTTAGTTACTTTATTTGATGCCGATGAAGAAATTGGAGGACAATTTAATCTAGCAAAACAAATACCTGGTAAAGAGGAGTTTTATGAGACTTTACGTTACTTTAATAAACAGTTAGAAATACATAATGTAGATATAAAATTGAATACTAGGGTTACTAATAAAGATTTATTAGAATCAGACTTTGATGAAATAGTTTTAGCAACCGGGATAAAACCAAGAGAGTTGAAAATTGATGGAATTAATCATAAAAAAGTACTAAGTTATTTAGATGTTTTAAAATTAAAAAAACCTGTAGGTAATCGTGTTGCTGTCATTGGAGCTGGAGGTATCGGTTTTGATGTTTCTGAATATTTATCTCATCAAGGTAAGTCTACTTCACAAAATATAGACGCTTGGCTTAAAGAATGGGGGATAGATAAGTCTCTAAAAGCTAGAAGTGGTATAGAAAATATAACTCCAGAATTTGATCCATCACCTAGAGAAATTTTTATGTTTAAAAGGAGTAAAGGTAAATTTGGAGGTAACTTAGGAAAAACAACAGGATGGATTCATAGATCTAGTTTAAAGAAAAAGAAAGTTCAATTTATTGGTGAAGTATCATATACTAAAATCGATGATAAAGGTTTGCATTATGTTCAAAATGAAGAAAATAAAGTCTTAGATGTGGATAATGTTGTTATTTGTGCCGGTCAGATACCGTTTAAAGAACTCTATCAACCATTATTAGACGCAGGAAAAATTGTTCATTTGATTGGGGGTGCAGATTTTGCTTCTGAATTAGATGCAAAAAGGGCTATAAATCAAGGAGCAAGATTAGCTGCTAGTCTATAGTTTTTAGTTATTTTTATAGTCTAAATTAATTTAAATTTTTTTTAATTATTATGAAAAAAACATTAATAGTATTGTTACTAATTCAAGGTCTTCTGTTAAATGCTCAGCAGCCACCAAAAATGTTAAAATATAATGCTACAAACGCAGCTAATATTTTTTATTATCAAGTTGATGAGGTCATAGATAAAGTTAAAATCAAAAAAGATAAAATAGAAAATGGCACTAGAAAAGCTTTAAGAGTTTACAATAATAAAATTAAGGATATTTCTTTTTTAAATTCTCAAAAATTAAATGAACTAGAATCTGCAATAAATAGTCTTGGTGACCAGATTAGAACAAATCCAGATATTGGTAGAAGACTTAGAAAAAATATTGAAACCCTAATACTACCAATTCGAGATTCTATAGAGAAATTTGAAAAAAAAATGAATGGGGCTTTAAATGTTATTTTTTCAAAAAAACAATATAAGAAGTGGATTAAGTTTCAAAAAAACGAAAAACGTAAATTACTACCAAAACGTCCTAAGAATACTAATGCAAGAGCACCAACAAATAGAAGAAGAAATAGAGGTGGAATGGGAAGAAGAAATAATCGCTTTTAAAAAAAAAGATAAAGACTTTATCTGCTAATATCTCAATATTAGAATATGACAAAACAAGTTCTGACGAACTCGTTTTGTCATATTTGATTTCACTTAATTCAAATAAAATAACGATATTTGCTAACTTAATTAATATTTACAGGCTTAATAGCCTGTTTTTTATAAAACTTCCAAAAAGATGATGAATAAAAACACAGTACTTTCATGGGCAACTTTTATAATGATTATAGTAGGTTTAGGCTTAATTGCCTTAGGCCTTTTTAAATATAGAGATGTCTCTGGTTGGGGATTTGGTGCTGTAGGTGGTGGTTTTTTTGCTATTGCATGGGTTTTTAACGCCTTAAAGGGTAGAGTTTAATTAATTATAACATATAATTATCTTAATATGAGTGATGATCAGAAAGTAATTTTCTCGATGAATAAGGTTTCTAAAACCTATCAATCTACAGGGAAACAAGTATTAAAAGATATTTATTTAAGTTTTTTTTATGGAGCTAAAATTGGAATCCTTGGTTTAAATGGCTCAGGAAAATCAACCCTATTAAAAATTATTGCAGGTGCTGAGAAAAACTTTCAAGGAGAAGTTACCTTTTCTCCAGGTTATAAAGTTGGTTATTTAGAACAAGAACCTCAATTAGATCCAGAGAAAACAGTCTTAGAGATTGTAAAAGAAGGTGTTGCAGAAACTGTAGCGATTCTAGATGAGTACAATAAGATTAATGATATGTTTGGTTTAGAAGAAGTCTATTCTGATTCGGACAAGATGGAAAAGTTAATGAACCAACAGGCTGAACTACAAGATAAAATAGATGCCGCAAATGCTTGGGAATTAGATACAAAATTAGAAATCGCAATGGATGCTTTAAGAACTCCAGACTCTGATAAGAAGATTGGAGTTTTATCCGGTGGAGAAAAAAGACGTGTTGCATTGTGTAGATTATTATTACAAGAGCCAGAGATTTTACTATTAGATGAGCCCACTAACCATTTAGATGCAGAGTCAGTACATTGGCTTGAACATCATTTAGCTCAATATAAAGGAACAGTTATAGCTGTGACCCATGATAGATATTTCTTAGATAATGTTGCTGGTTGGATTTTAGAATTAGATAGAGGTGAGGGTATTCCCTGGAAAGGAAACTATTCTTCTTGGTTAGATCAAAAATCTCAAAGAATGGCTAAAGAAAGTAAAACAGCATCTAAGCGTCAAAAAACATTAGAAAGAGAATTAGAGTGGGTTCGTCAAGGTGCTAAGGGACGTCAAACGAAGCAAAAAGCACGTTTGAAGAATTATGATAAATTGATGAGTCAAGACCAAAAGAAGGTTGATGAAAAATTAGAGATATATATCCCTAACGGCCCTCGTCTAGGAACTAACGTAATCGAAGCAAGTGGTGTCTCTAAAGCTTATGGAGATAAATTATTATATGAAAACTTAGAGTTTAATCTTCCTCAAGCGGGAATCGTTGGTATTATTGGTCCAAACGGTGCTGGAAAAACTACTATTTTTAAAATGATAATGGGTGAAGAAAATCCTGATGGAGGTTCATTTAATGTGGGTGAAACAGCAAAATTAGCATATGTAGATCAGGCACATTCTAATATTGATTCAGATAAATCTATTTGGCAAAATTTTTCAGACGGTCAAGATTTAGTTATGATGGGAGGTAAGCAAGTAAACTCTCGTGCTTATTTGAGCCGTTTTAATTTTTCTGGGAGTGAGCAAAACAAGAAAGTCTCAACATTGTCCGGTGGAGAACGTAATCGTTTACATTTGGCTATGACATTAAAAGAAGAAGGAAATGTTTTGTTATTAGATGAACCAACAAATGATTTAGATGTCAATACATTAAGAGCCTTAGAAGAAGGATTAGAGAACTTTGCTGGTTGTGCAGTTGTAATTAGTCATGATAGGTGGTTTTTAGATAGAGTTTGTACTCATATTCTTGCTTTTGAGGGTAATAGTCAAGTTTACTTTTTTGAAGGTTCATTTTCTGATTATGAAGAAAATAAAAAGAAACGATTAGGTGGTGATTTGATGCCAAAACGTATAAAATACAAGAAGTTAATTCGTTAATCTAGAAAAGTGGTAGTTAAAGAGATTTATTTATGATTAAAGCTATAGTACAAAATTTAGAGAGAGGAATACAATTATTAGATTCTATTTCAGACCAACAATATAGTGACAAGACTGTACCTCCTTATCATTCAAGTATTGGGTCTAATATGAGACATGTATTAGATGCATTTACTTCAATATTTAATGGTATAGATACTAGAGATATTGATTTTTCTGATAGAAAAAGAAATACAATTTGTGAAGAAAAAACTCTTGATGGAATTAATTACTTTAACGAAATAATTATAAAATTAAATAAACTTTCATCACAAGACCTTAAAAAAAAAGTTGCAGTAACTGATAATTTAGGGACTGGTGAAATTACAATAGACTATACAATAGAAAATGCTTTAGCATATGCACATTCTCATGCAATTCATCATTTTGCAAGTATTGGTTTTTTAGTAAATAAATTAGAGATAGAATTGCAAGATGCCGATTTTGGTTACAATCCCACTACACCAAAAACCCCTAATTTACAAGTCTAACTGAACAGTCCAGTTAAGAGAATGTTATTTTGATTGTTTCCAGACACAATTTTTTATTTATCAAATATTGCCTTAGAAATTAGACTAAAAGTTCTTATGCCAAAAAAGATTGTAAAAACAATTAAACTTGCAGCAAACATCAAGAATATTCTTGATAAATAATATTCAATGCCTTCTGTATATATTTTAATTGCCTTAAATGCAATAGTTAACAAAATAGGTGAAGCTATAAATAATAAAACTAATATTCCTATATTTTTCAAGGCCTTACCAAGTATATTTAAATCTGAGCTCATAAATTAAAGTGTTTAATAGCATCTCTTACATTACCGTATTTTTTCAATAACAGACTCGCTGTATCTTTATCAACTTTTAATTCCTCAATTAACATATTTTCTCCTCTTTCTACTAATTTTTTATTAGATAGTTGCATATCTACCATTTTATTACCTCTTATTTTACCTAATTGAATCATAGTAGTTGTAGAGATCATATTTAAAACCATTTTTTGAGCAGTACCAGCTTTCATTCTAGAGCTTCCTGTTACAAATTCAGAACCCACTATTATTTCTATTGGTAATTTAGCGACTTTGGATAAAGGACTATTTCTATTACAAGTTATACAGCCAGTAATGATACTTTCTTTATTACATTTTTCTAAAGCGGCTATCACATATGGAGTTGTTCCTGAGGCTGCAATACCAATTACTATGTCATTCTGCGTGATTAAAAACTCTTTTAAATCTTCCCAGCCCTTACTTATAGAATCCTCAGAATATTCAACTGCATTTCTTATAGCCTTATCACCTCCAGCTATTAAGCCTATGACTAAGTCGTGGGAAACACCAAATGTTGGGGGGCATTCTGAAGCATCTAAGACACCTAATCGACCACTTGTTCCTGCTCCTATGTAAAATAAGCGTCCTCCTTTTTTAAGTTGACAAATAATTGAATTTGTTAACTCTGTAATCTGAGGTATTGCTCTCTCGACTGCATAAGCAACAGTTTTATCTTCATTATTGATACTTGTTAAGACCTCTAATATTGACATATTTTCTAAATTATTATATTTAGAATCTTGTTCTGTAGTTTTTATGAATGGCATATTTCAAAAATACACTTTTTAACGCATTTTTGAAGCATGAAATTATTGTTGATTTAAGTTTAATTATTCGATTAAACTTAAATTATAAGTATCTGTTTCTGCTATATGAAAATATCCAAGTGGGAAATTCTTTGTATTGGTTGTATTTATAATATTCCCTAATAAAGAACTTGGTATGGTTTGAAAAGGCGCACCCCCACTTTGTCCACTTTGATTTGCTAATACTCTAAAATAAGTATAATAATTTCTTGAAACTCCAGACATCTTTATTTTGACATTTGTTGGTAATTCAACTTCATCCTCTTGATAAAAAAAGGAAAAATTATAATTAGATCCATTAAAAAAACGATCTTCTATTGATAAATAAAAGTTTTTTGAAAAGTTAAAAAGATAAAAATTTTGTTTGTTAGCATCATCCGGAAATTCTACAATTACTTCTGTTTCTTTTCCTGAAAAAAGTGTTTTTACACCTTGCTCTACATTGATGAATTTAGGGGTTCTTATCTTACTAGCTATCCCTTTGTAAATTTCGTTATTATAAATTACAGATAGTTCGTATTCTATATTATCTTCTGGAATAAAAGATATAACAGGCAAGTAGTTACCATCTAAATCTAAATCTTCAAAGTCAATAATAACACCATCAGATAAATTTTTTAAAGTTACAATAGCAGACGTAACTATAGGTATATCTTCTTCAAAATAGTCTGTTGATAAACTTAACTTTACTTCAGTATAAGCTGTAATTGGTATATCATCAAAAAACACTTCGAAAACAGCTTCTATTACTAATTTTGGCTCTCCAGAGGGAACCTTAATATCGACTACCTCTTCACAACTAAAGAGAAAGGTTGATAAAAATAAAAATACAGTTATTTTTTTCATTTTTTAGATTTTAAAATTATATGTTATTGAAGGAACTAAACCAAAAATTGATGTTTTTATAGCTTCATTTCTATATGTTTCTTGATTTTGAGTAAAAGAAATTGAAGCTGCGTTTTTACGATTATAAATATTGTAAAATCCAAAAACCCATTCACCTTGCCACTTTCTGTCTCTGTTTTTGGTTGGCGTTAGGGTAGCAGATAGATCTAATCTATGATATGATGGTAATCTGTCTGCATTTCTTCTATTATCGTCATAAATAGGTATGTTTAAGCCTTGTAATTGGTATTGCCCTACTGGGTAATTTGTAGGTTGACCAGTTTGCAAAAGAAAGTTAGAACTCAATTTCCATTTTTTATTTAGTTCATAACTTAGGTTGATAGACAGGTCATGGGTCTTGTCATAAGGAGTATTATACCATTTACTATTATTTATACCAGGTTCATTTTCATTTCTACCGGTTGTAATTTGTTCAGATTTAGATAAAGTATATGAAACCCATCCTTTTACTTTTCCTTCATTTTTTTTTAATAAAACCTCTAAGCCATATGCTCTTGCTTTTCCGTTTAGTATGACAGTTTCAATATAATTATTAGCTACTAAATTAGCGCCATTTATATAATCTATTCTATTTTGAATATCCTTATAAAAGACTTCTGTTTCAAAAGAGTATTGAGCATCTTTTATATCTTTAAAATATCCAATTGCATACTGATCTAAAATTTGAGGTTTAATAAAAGTTCCACTTGGTGCCCAAATATCTAAAGGAGTAGGTGAGGCCGTATTTGACAATAAATGTAAATATTGCGACATTCTATTATAGCTAGCTTTTAAAGAAGTGTAATCATTTAACAAAAATGAAAAAGAAACTCTTGGTTCAAAATTATTAAAACTTGCTAACACATCACTTCGCTTATATATTTCAACACCATTAGCTATAGCTGATTCGTATTTCTGTAATGTTTGATTGAAGATTACTGGACTATTATTTTCATATGTATTTATTTCATTTTGGCCTAAACGTGAAAAATTACTATAACGAATTCCATATCTTAAGGTGAAATGAGAGTTTATTTTATGACTAGCCTCTAAATAAGCTGCAAATTCATTCGCATATTTATCTGTTAATTTACTAGGAAGAATACCTGAATCTTCTCTATTAGGAAGTATTTCTCCAGGATTAAACTTTGTATATATATTATTAATACCATAACTCAACTTAAAATTATCTTTTATATAATGATCAAAATCATATTTTAAATTATAATTTGTGATCCCAGAGTCCCATTCAAAACCAACAAAATCTATTGTTAATCCATAAAAATAATCAGAATAAATTAAAGATAAATTAGAGAATAATTTATCTGAAAAAAGATGATTCCAGCGAATATTCACTACGTTATTACCATACTTAGCAATAAAACTTTCATTAATTCCAAATACATCTTTACCAAAATAAGTAGAGAAAAATAAATTGTTTTTTTTATCAAAACGATAATTTATCTTACTATTTAAATCGTAAAAGTAAGCTTCGTTATCGTTATTTATAAGAGGTAAGAAAAGATGAGCATAAGAAGATCTACCACCAATCAAAAAAGAACTTTTTTTCTTTTTAATTGGTCCTTCCAGCACTAGTCTACTGGATACTAAACCGATACCTCCAGTTATTTTAAAATTTTTATTATTTCCATCTTTTTGGTAGATGTCTAAAACAGAGGAGAGTCGCCCTCCATATCTAGCAGGAATTCCACCTTTATATAATTGTACGTCTTTAATGACATCTGGATTAAAAACTGAAAAAAGTCCAAACACATGAGATGAATTAAAAACGATAGCTTCATCCAATAATATTAAATTCTGGTCTGCAGAACCACCTCTTACATTAAAGCCAGATGCTCCCTCACCAGCACTTGTTACTCCTGGTAATAGAATAATGGATTTTATAATATCAGCTTCCCCTAAAACAACTGGAATTTGTTTAATAGTTTTAACTGATAATTTATTAACACTCATTTGTGGAGTCTTAATATTTAATTTTTCTATGTTAGTTTCAATTACAATTTCGTCAAGATTTTCTGTATCTTCAAATAGATAAAAATCTTTTGAAGTTTTTTTAGATAAGCTTATATTTTCATTAATTGTTTTATATCCTAAATAATTAATAGATATTTTATAATTTCCTTTTGGAATTGTAATAGAGTAGAACCCATATTCATTTGTACTCGTTCCCGATTTCAAATCAGGAAAATATACTGATACTCCAATAAGTGTTTCGTTACTAGCTTGATCATATACTATACCGCTTATAGTCAGTTTTTCTTGCCCATAGAAACAGAATGAAAAAAAAAGAGTCAAAAGAAAGAGTGTTTTTTTTAAGTAATACATTAGGTCTGTTTTTTTAAACAAAAATAAGTGAATGGCAAACAGAATAAAAGATCAAAATGATAATAAAACGTTAATTATCAGTTAAGGTAAAACAAAAAAGAGTGCTGATAAGCACTCTTTAACTTAAAGTATATTAACTTTTAGATTGTTGTTAAAATTGATTTTAGAGTTTTACTTGCTCTCATAGCTTTTTCAACTAATTCTTCTTTAGGAAGGTAGTATCCATTAATATCTACTGGGTTTCCTTGAATAGAACTTAATTCATTTACAATTATGGTTTCATTCTCTGCCAATAATTTAGCTACAGGAGTAAATTGAGCTTTTAAAGCTAAATCTTTATTTTGTGAAGCTAGTTTTTGGGACCAATACATAGCTAAATAAAAGTGACTTCCTCTATTATCTAATTCTCCTACTTTTCTCGATGGAGATTTTTTGTTATCTAAGAATTCATCCGTTGCTTCATCTAATGTTTCAGATAAAATAATTGCTTTAGTGTTATTAGTTGTCGTTCCTAGATGCTCTAGAGAAGCAGCTAAAGCTAAAAATTCTCCTAAAGAATCCCAACGTAAATGATTTTCATTTTCAAATTGCTCAACATGTTTTGGAGCAGAACCACCAGCTCCAGTTTCAAATAAACCACCCCCATTCATAAGAGGAACAATTGATAACATTTTTGCAGAAGTTCCTAATTCTAAAATTGGAAATAAATCAGTTAAATAATCTCGTAAAACATTTCCAGAAACGGAAATAGTATCCTCTCCTTTTTTGATTCTATCTAAAGTGAATTCAGTAGCTTCTATTGGTGATAAAATTCTAATATCTAGTTCTTTAGTATTATAATTTGGTAAATAATTTTTTACTTTTTTAATAATTTCAGAATCGTGAGCTCTATTTTTATCTAACCAAAAAACAGCTGGAGTATTAGACGCTTTTGCTCTAGTAACTGCTAATTTCACCCAATCTTGAATAGGTGCGTCTTTAACTTGACACATTCTCCATATATCTCCAGTTTCGACTTTATGTTCGATTAATATTTTTCCATTAGAGTCTACTATACAAACTTTTCCATCAGAAATAATTTCAAATGTTTTGTCATGTGATCCGTACTCTTCAGCCTTTTGAGCCATTAATCCTACATTAGGAACTGTCCCCATAGTTGTTGGATCAAATGCCCCATGTTTTTTACAAAATTCAATAGTTGCTGTATAAATTCCTGCATAAGAACTATCTGGTATAACTGCTTTTGTATCTTGTAGTTCTCCTAATGTATTCCACATTTGTCCTGAAGTTCGAATCATAGCTGGCATAGAAGCATCAATAATTATATCAGATGGTACGTGTAGGTTCGTAATTCCTTTTTCTGAATTTACCATTGCTATGTCTGCATTATTTGCAAGAATAGTTTCTATATCTGATAAGATTTCATTTTTCTTTTTTTTAGAAACTATTTTTAAATTACTTAATAAATTTCCAAATCCATTATTTACATCAACACCAATTTCTTCGAAAGTTTGACTATGTTTATCAAATAAGTCTTTAAAAAAGACTTTAACAGCATGGCCGAAAATAATAGGATCAGAAACCTTCATCATCGTTGCTTTCATGTGTAATGAAAATAAAACATTTTGTTTTTTAGCATCAGCTATTTCTGAATCTAAGAAAGATAGTAACGCTTTCTTATTTAAAGTTGTAGCATCTATAATCTCATCAGCTAGTAAGGACACTTTTTCTTTTAAAATAATTTTTGTTCCATCGGCAGAAATATGTTGAATACTAATATCAGTTGCTCTATCTAATGTTAATGATTTTTCATTGTGTGCAAAATCGCCTGTATTCATTGTTGCTACATGTGTTTTAGAATTTTCGGACCAAGTTCCCATAGAATGTGGGTTCTTTTTGGCATAATTCTTAACGGCTTTTGGAGCTCTTCTATCTGAATTTCCCTCACGTAAAACAGGATTAACTGCAGAACCTTTTACTTTATTGTAACGAGCTAAAATTTCTTTATCAGAATCGTTCTTTATCTCTTCTGGAAAATTTGGGAGTGCATAACCTAATGCTTGTAATTCTTTAATAGCTTTACTTAACTGAGGTACAGAAGCACTTATATTAGGTAATTTAATTATGTTAGCTTCAGGTTTTTTAGCTAATTCACCTAATTCAGTTAATGCATCCTCTACCTTTTGATCGTCTTCCAAATAATCTTCAAAATTCGCTAATATTCTAGCTGCTAGAGAAATGTCTTTTGTTTCTATTTCTATATTAGATGAGTTTGTAAAAGCCTTTACAATTGGTAAGAAAGAACGAGTCGCCAAAGCTGGTGCTTCGTCTGTTTTGGTATAAATAATTTTCGCCATTATTTGAGTTATATTTTAATATGCCTATTGGCTCGAAATCGATTGAAATATGCTTAAAAATAAGCTGGGCAAATCTATGAATTAAGACTGATATTTTTACCATTAAAATGGTATTAATTAGAAGGTTTTTTTGCTGAATTCGGAATTAAATGACTGAATATTGAGTTTTTATTCAAAAATAAAAGCCATATTCGATAATTTCTTATAGAATATGGCTTCTGGAAATAGTTTTTATAGTGCTTTATATTTCTATAAAATCAAATAAGAATCTCTTCTTATATTTCTTTTTGCAAAGAAATTATAGCTGCTATTTCGTAGTTGAAACATCCTTGCGAATATTGTAATTAAACAATATTGGTTTTATTAATGTTTCGATTGTTTTATTCTCTTCTTTTCTATAATTAGTAATTATGAATTTTAGTATAGCTCATTACCTTCATAATTTTACAATACTTAGACATAACTTTATTTTTAGTAAAGATTTGAATTCAAACAATATATTAAAGAACTTTTTGTTGTAATGATTTATAATAATAATCAAATATATATATTATTTTAAATAATATATTGTTTTTAACTAATTAGAAATCAACAAGATATTAACTAGTGTTGTTAACATTTGTTAATGAAAAAAGCGTTGTGATTAATCACAACGCTTTTAAATACCTTTATATAAAAGAGATTATCTTCTTTTTTCAGTAATTCTAGCTTTCTTACCAGTAAGACCTCTAAAGTAGAAAATACGAGCTCTACGAACTTTTCCTCTTTTGTTTACTTCAATTTTTTGAATAGATGGTAGGTTTACAGGGAAAATTCTTTCGACCCCTACAGTTCCAGAAATTTTTCTGATTGTAAAAGTTTCAGAAAGTCCAGTTCCTCTCCTTTGAATAACAACTCCTCTAAAAAACTGAGTTCTTACTTTTTCTCCTTCTTTAATTTCGTAATACACAGTAATTGTATCACCAGCTGCAAATTCAGCAAATTCTTTTTTTGTTACAAATTCGTCTTGAACAAATTTTATTAAAGATTCCATATCTTTTAATTTAATAGGTTTTGTAAAACAACGTTCACGATTTATTCGTCAGAGGTTAATTTAGCGAGTGCAAAAATAGGATTTTTTTTTTGTTACTAAAACAAAAACTAATTATTTTTTAGTCTGATAGTTAGAGCAATAGTAAATCCAAAATTTTCTACTTTCTTTTCCATTTATTTTGATAATGATAGGCTCTAATTCAGTAATATTTTCAAAGTAATTGTCCAAAATAGGATTATGTCTTCCTAATTTATCATTATTCTTAAATTTCTTATCAGAATCAATGAATAGTGCATTTTGTTTGTTTAAAGCTGATAAATCATCACCTAAATAATCAAAATGTAACGCAGGTAAATCAATAATATTTTGTGCATATACTTTTTCTTCCATGAAAAAATTTAAACAGGCAGTTGTTTTGTAATTGTCATTAGAGAAAACAAATGTATCAATTTCTCCTTTTTTTAAATTACTTATCTCTTTAGCTAGCTCTCTCCAACCAACCCAGGTATCATCACTTTTAATGGGTATTACATAGAATATAATTTGAATACTAGCTATTATGTGAAAAGCAACAGAAATAATTATTTGAATATTTAATAATTTTTTTTTGATAAACATTCCTGCCAATATTATTCCTGTGATATAAGAAGGCATCATCCAATTTAATTTAACCCAATAAATTGGGGTAAGCGCAAAAAAACCAACAAAGGTTGGTATAAAAAATGCTAATAAAAATAAAGTTTTTGATTGTGGAATTTTATATTTCAAGATAGCCCTCTTGCAGTATTTATATGTAAAAGTTATAATGACTAAAAATAATACTGGAATTAATAAAAGCATTTGATGCCCAATAGCTCCAAAAAAGTTTTTTGGTGAAATATTAAATTCAGATATAGAATTAGTTCTTTCGGAGGATTGAAATACAAATGATGCAAATTCATTTTGATAATTCCAATACCAAACAGGAAATGAAGCAGCCAAAGAAATAATAATAGAAAACCATAACCAAGGAGATAGTATTAGTTTTCTGTATTTATTAGAGAATAAAATAAAAGATATTAGTCCAATTTGCAATAAAAGAGCAGTGTATTTTGAATTAAAAGCCAATCCCATTGCGATTCCTCCTAAAATAAAAAACCATTTTTTTTCTTCAAAAATAGCTTTATAAAGACATAATAAACTAAGTGTCCAGAATAACAATAAAGGAACATCTGGGGTAGAGTTAAATGATAGTATAGATATAAAAATTGTTGAACTCACTAATACAATAGCTCTTTGTAACTTTTGCTTTGATAAGAAGTAGAATGCTAATTTATAAAAACTCAATATGGTTAGAGAAGTAATAAAGAAATCAGTAAATTTTAATACAAAAATTGAAGTTCCAAAGATCTCCGTAAAAAAGCGAAGTATGAAACCAATCATTCCTGGATGATCAAAATATGATAATGATAAATTTTGACCATATAAATAATAGTAGGCATCTTGAGGCATCAATCCCATAAATGGAAGTAAAACCAATCTAAATAGCTGAAAACCTATAACACAAGAGATTAATTTATTACTCTTTATGATCTCTTTTATTTTTTTCAAATGATTTATTTATGGAATTTTTAGGTGATTTTATCTAATAAATCAGGTCTTATTTGTTCTGTTCTTTCATACGCTTTGTCACTCCTCCAATCTTCAATTTTAGGAAAATTTCCAGATAATAAAATATCTGGCACTTTATTTCCTTCAAAATCAGAGGGTCTTGTATATACCGGAGGGGATAATAAATTATCTTGAAATGAATCTGTCAAAGCTGATTGCTCATCTCCTATTACTCCTGGAATTAGACGAACAATAGCATCTACTAAAACAGCTGCAGCTAATTCCCCACCCGTTAAAACATAATCACCAATAGAAATCTCTTTGGTTATGTAGATGTCTCTAATCCGTTGATCTACACCCTTATAGTGACCAGTTAATATTAAGATATTCTTTTTTAATGAAAGGGTGTTTGCACTCGATTGATTGAGTGTTTTTGCATCAGGAGTCATATAAATAACTTCATCATAAACTCGTTCTGATTGTAATTTTTTAATACAATTAGCTATAGGCTCTATCATCATTACCATTCCTGCGCCCCCGCCAAACTGAGTATCATCTATTTGTTTGTAATTGCCCAAACCATAAGCACGTAAATCGTGAATTATAATTTCTGCTAAACCTTTTTCTTTTGCACGCTTAATTATAGAATGATTAAATGGACTTTCTAATAATCCTGGTGCTACTGAAATAATATCTATTCGCATATTACAAATGTATGATTTTTGTTAAAGAATAAATAAACTTTATTATTATTCAATTAATTAGGTTTTTTATTCTTTAACAAAAACCATACAATGCTGCCAAGGAAGATTCTCAATATTTTCTTTAAGTTTAAAACCAGCAGCTTCCATTTCTTTAACAGCTTGTTTTTCAGTCATTTTATGTATTTTTTTGATAGGAACTTTTGAATCTTCATCTCTATATTCTATTAAGAATAATTGTCCATTGGGCTTCAATGCGTTTTTCATTGAAGCAATCATCTCTGAAGGGAAATTAAACTCATGATATACGTCAACCATTAAAATTTTATCAACTGAATTTTTAGGTAAATGAACACCTTTTTCACTTCCTAGAATTGTTTCAATATTTCTAATTTTGCGAGACTCTTTGCTCTTTTCAATCGCCATTAACATTTCTTCTTGAATATCCACTGCATAAACCAGGCCTTTTTTAGCTAACGGTGCCATCCTAAAAGCATGATACCCAGAACCAGCTCCAATATCTGCAATAGTATCATTTAATTTAATTCTCATGTTTTTAATCAAATTAGAAACATTTTCTTCTTTTTCTCGATCGGATCTTTCAAGCCAACCAATTCCTTCAAATCCCATTACATAGGCAATTTCTCTGCCCATGTACCACTTTCCAATTCCGTTATTATCTCCAATTTTAAAAGTGTATTTTTTATCAGTATTGAACTTTTGTCCAACACTATTATTTGAGATTAGTAAAGCAGTAAATAATAAAAGAATAGTAATTTTTTTCATCATATAAATTTAACTCAATTCTTAGTAAAATCAGATAAAATTTATAATTTAAAATAAAAAAAAAGCTCAGTTTTGAAACTGAGCTTTTAATTATTAAAAAAGAGTTGAAATTATTTTACGTCCATTAATTCAACATCAAAAATTAAAGTAGCACCCGGAGGAATTACTCCACCAGCACCAGCATCACCATAGGCGAGGTCCGACGGAATTACAAAACGCGCTTTATCTCCAACTTTTAATAATTGAATTCCTTCATCCCAACCTGAGATTACTTGACCTAGACCTACATTAAAATCTATTGGCTCTTTTCTTTTGTATGAAGAATCAAAAACAGTACCATCTAACAATTGACCTTTATAATGTACGGAAACACCAGCACCCTTTGTTGCTTGTTTTCCTGTTCCTTTTTGTAATATTTGATAACGTAAACCACTATCGGTTTCATCATATCCTGCTGCAACTGTATCTAGCAAAGCTTTTTGTTTTGCTTTTTCTTCTGCTTCACGTCCTTCTCTAGATCCTTCAAAAGTTCTAAAAGCTTCAACAGCGTTGAATTTCTCCGCATCTGCACCTATTCTTAGGATTTTCACTGAAGTTAATTCATCGCCTTGTCCAATTGTATCAACTATATCTTGCCCTTCAACTACGCTTCCAAAAACAGTATGTTTATTGTCTAGCCATGGGGTTGGAATGTGAGTTATGTAAAACTGACTTCCATTTGTTGCAGGACCAGAGTTCGCCATTGCTAATTTCCCTGGAGTATCGTGTTTTAAATCTGTATGAAATTCATCATCAAACTTATATCCTGGGTTACCAGTTCCAGTTCCTTGAGGACAGCCCCCTTGAATCATAAAATCTGGAATAACTCTATGGAATTTTAATCCGTCATAATATGGCGTTCCTTGAGCTTTTACTGAGTTTTCTAAATTCCCTTCAGATAAAGCTACAAAGTTACCTACGGTTCCTGGTGTTTTTTCTTCTTCTAATTTTACTAAAATATCACCTTTTGAAGTAGTGAATTTTGCATATATACCATTATTCATAATTAATTAATTTTTAGTTTTTAAATTCGCTTGTGAAATGTAATTTTACTGTTGGGTATTTACTCTGTGTCATTTGTATAGTAAAAGCAGAATCTGCTAAAAACACTAATTGACCTTGTTTGTCTTTTGCTAAAAAGCGTTGCTTAACTCTTTTAAAGTTAATAAATTCTGCATTTTTAAAATCCTCAGGCTCTACCCAACAAGCTTTATGAACTTGAAGGTTTTCATAGCTACACTTTGCACCATATTCGTGTTCTAAACGATATTGTATTACTTCATATTGAAGTGCTCCAACTGTTCCAATTACTTTTCTTCCATTAGTATCTAGGGTAAATAATTGAGCAACACCTTCATCCATTAATTGGTCCAAACCTTTAAATAATTGTTTAGACTTCATTGGATCTGCATTATTTACATAACGAAAATGTTCTGGAGAAAAACTAGGGATTCCTTTAAAGTTTAATTGCTCTCCTTCAGTGAGTGTATCTCCAATTTTAAAACTACCAGTATCATGAATTCCAACTATGTCTCCAGGGAAAGATTCGTCTACAATTTCTTTCTTTTCAGCAAAAAAAGCATTGGGACTAGAAAATTTTACTTTTTTACCATTTCTAACGTGTAGATAAGGAGAATTTCTTTTAAATATTCCGGAAACTATCTTTATAAAAGCTAATCTATCTCTATGTTTAGGATCCATATTTGCATGAATTTTAAAAACGAATCCTGTCATTTTTTCTTCCTTGGAATCTACCAAACGTTCTTCGGCTTTTTTAGGAAGTGGGGCGGGAGCAATCTCAATAAACGCGTCTAATAATTCTTTCACACCAAAATTATTAAGAGCAGAACCAAAAAAAACAGGTTGTAATTTCCCGTTTAAATATTCTTCTTGATTGTAATTAGGATATACTTCATCAATTAATTCAACATCTTCACGTAAAGTTTGTGCAGAGTTCTCTCCAATAATTTCGTCTAACTGACTATTTGATAAGTCGTTAAATTCTATTCCTTCAGAAATAGATGTTTTATTGTCACCAGAAAAAAGGTTCAATTTTTTTTCCCAAATATTATAAATTCCTTTGAAGTCGTATCCCATACCTATCGGGAAGCTCATTGGAGTAACACGTAACCCTAATTTTTGCTCTACTTCATCAAGTAAATCAAAAGCATCTTTACCTTCTCTATCTAATTTATTGATAAAAACAAGCATTGGTATGCTACGCATTCTACATACTTGAACTAACTTTTCAGTTTGTGGTTCTACACCTTTAGCAACATCAATTACTACAATTACACTGTCAACAGCTGTTAAAGTTCTAAAAGTGTCCTCTGCAAAGTCTTTATGACCAGGAGTATCAAGAATATTTATTTTTTTATCTTTATAAATAAAAGCTAAAACAGAAGTAGCAACAGAAATCCCACGTTGACGTTCAATTTCCATAAAATCAGATGTGGCACCTTTTTTTATTTTATTATTTTTCACAGCACCTGCCTCTTGGATAGCACCACCAAAAAGTAATAACTTTTCTGTTAAGGTTGTTTTTCCAGCATCTGGATGCGAAATAATTCCGAATGTTCTTCTACGTTTAATTTCTTCTAAAAAACTCATTAATGAAAATTAGGATGCAAAGATACGTTTTACAACTGCAATTATCAATCTAAAATTTCGACTTCCATATTTACATCTTCCTCTGGCCATTCGTCAACTCCGACTTTTAATTTTGCGATTTTATCCATGGTAGAAAATCCTGAAATAACTTCACCAAAAACAGTATGTTCATTATTTAAATGATGAGCTCCATTCCTATTTTGAACAATATAAAACTCAAATGGACTAGATACCTTAAGTGGGTTTTTTTTCCAACTTCTTGCGGCGGCTAATGCACCATATTTATGTTTTCTATTTTCTCTAAATTCTCTAGGTAATTTATAATTACCATATTTATATCTATCTTTTACTGTCTGAAAATTATCGGAATTTCCTCCTTGAATAACAAAGTTTTTCGCAATTCTATAAAAAACAGTAGTGTTAAAGTATTTGATTTTAGTTAGAAAAATAAAATTTGCTCTGTGTAAAGGTGTATCGTTGTATAATTTAATTTTAATATTCCCGTAATCAGTTTTTATTATAACTTTCGTGTCCTTATTTTGTTGACCATATTCTTTAAAAAAACTAGTGACATTATTTTTATTTAAACTATCCCAAGCTTTTTTAATTTCTTTTTTCACAGGCATTTCATAAGAAATTATATCTTCAGCAGGAGAGATATTATTTTCTTTTAATTGACACTGATAAAAAGTTATTAATGAAATAATAAAAGGAATTATTACAGGAAATTTCATATTCGAAACTTATTTTTAGTATTTGTAAATATAAATCATCAGCATAAATAAATTATTAATTTAAGTTGTTTTCTATTTTTTTTATCAATTAATGATATTTGATTTCATTATATTTGTAAATATGGAAGAACAAGTGATTCTGGTAGATGAAAACGACAATCAAATTGGATTGATGCCAAAAATGGAAGCACATGAAAAAGCTATTTTACACAGAGCATTTTCAGTTTTTGTTTTTAATACAAAAGGAGAGTTAATGTTACAGCAAAGAGCTGCTCATAAATACCATTCGCCATTACTTTGGACAAATACTTGCTGTTCACATCAAAGAGATGAAGAAACCAACTTGGACGCTGGTAAAAGAAGATTACAAGAAGAAATGGGTATAAAAACTAATTTAAAAGAAGTTTTTTCTTTTGTGTACAAAGCGGCTTTTGATAACGGCTTAACAGAGCATGAGTTAGATCATGTTATGGTAGGTAGTTTTGAAGGGGTACCTGACATAAATCTTGAAGAAGTGGAAAATTACAAATGGATGCTTTTAGAAGACGTAAAAAAAGATATTGAAGACAAACCAGAGATATATACAGCTTGGTTTAAAATTATTTTTAAAGAATCTTATCAAAAATTAAAAAATGCCTAAAGTTACCGTACACAGAAAAGCACATTTTAATAGTGCACACAGATTATACAGAAAAGATTGGTCCAATGAAAAAAACTTTGAAGTTTTTAATAAGTGTAGTAATCCCCATTTTCATGGTCATAATTATGAATTAATAGTATCTTTAACTGGAGATATTGACCAAGAAACAGGTTATGTTTATGATTTAGGTATTTTGAAAAATCATATAAAATCTGAAATAGAAGAGGCTTTTGATCATAAGAACTTAAATATTGAAGTTCCGGAGTTTAAAGACTTAAATCCAACAGCTGAAAACATTTCAGTTGTTATTTATGGTAAATTAAGAAAGCTTTTACCTAATAATTTAGATTTAAAAGTTACATTGTATGAAACTCCAAGGAATTTTGTGACATATTCTGGAGAATAAAAAAAGTATGAAAATAATTGCAATGATTCCTGCACGATATAGTGCAACTCGTTTTCCTGGTAAATTAATGAAAAATTTGGGAGGAAAAACAGTTATTCTAACCACCTATGAAGCTACTGTAAACACCAACTTATTTGATGAGGTTTATGTAGTAACAGATTCTGAAATTATTTTTAATAATATTTCTGAAGCTGGAGGAAAAGTAATCATGAGTATAAAAGATCATGAATGTGGTTCTGATAGAATTGCAGAAGTTGTCGAAAATTTAGATGTAGATGTTGTTGTTAATGTTCAAGGTGATGAACCATTTATAGATCTTGTCTCTTTATCTAAGCTGATAGAAGTTTTTAAAAATGATATTAATAAAGAGATAGATTTAGCCTCATTAAAAGTAGAAATTTTAAATAAAGATGATATTCTTAACCCTAACAATGTAAAAGTAATTACAGATAATTTTGGATTTGCGTTATATTTCTCTAGAAGTATAATTCCATTTAATAGAGCTAATGATCTTAATGTAAAATATTATAAACATAAAGGAGTTTATGCTTTTAGAAAAAAGACTTTAATAGATTTTTATCATACGGACTTAACACCACTTGAAGCTTCAGAAAAAATAGAAGCTTTACGTTATTTAGAAGTAGGTAAAAAAATTAAGATGATTGAAACTGAAATTGAATCTATTGGTATTGATACTCCGGAAGATTTAGAAAAAGCTAAAAAACATCTGAATTTATAGTGAATCTTAAAATTTACAAGGACATAAAAGTAATTGCTTTTGATGCAGATGATACATTATGGGCAAATGAAACCTATTTTAGAGATGCAGAACAAGAATTTGCTACAATATTATCTAAATATCAATCTAAAATAAAAATAGACAATGAGCTTTTTAATAAAGAAATAGAAAATTTAAAACTCTATGGATATGGAGTTAAAGGTTTTGTGTTATCGATGTTAGAATCTGCATTAGAGATTTCTAATTATCAAATTAATCAAGAGGATATTGGCAAAATATTAAATATTGGTAAAGCTATGCTCGATAAGCCAATAAAACTATTAGATGATATAGAACTTGTATTACAATCATTACAGACTAATTATAAAGTCATATTAGCTACTAAAGGAGATTTATTAGATCAAGAACGAAAGTTAGAAAAATCCGGTTTGTTAAAATATTTTCATCATGTAGAAGTAATGAGTGATAAAAAAGCAATAAACTATCTTAAGTTAATAGCATGTTTAGATATTAAACCAAACGAGTTATTGATGATTGGGAACTCTTTGAAATCTGACGTTTTACCATTGATAGAGATAGGTGCAGAAGCAATTCATATACCTTTTCACACCACTTGGATTCATGAAGAAATTTCTGAACTAGAGAAATCATTAATAGATTATAAAACTGTTTTAAATATAAAAGAAGTTTTAACGCTCTTTTAAATAAATAAACTATTTTTGCAACAATAAATAAAAAATATTATGGCAAGCATAAAAAACTTAAAAAAAGATATCAATTATACTTTAGGAGATTTAATTGAAGAATGTTACGTTTATCAATTATTAAACCCAAAAGCAGATGTAAAAGCTTCTGAAGCACTTATTGATGATGCAATTGCTACTTTTGACGATTTAATTGCAAAATTAAACGCTAAAAATGTAGAAAACAAAAAAGCACATTTTCAAGGAATAAGTTCAGAATTAGAGACAAAAGCTTCTGCTTTAGTTTCTAAAATTAACGCTTTATAAGACAAGGAAATTAAATTTTATTTAAACGATTCTCATTTTGAGAATCGTTTTTGTTTACAACAATATTTAACGTAAGTTTTCGTTATTGTATAAATGATTTTAAATTTATATGGCAAGAGCAATGTTCGAGTACTCCAAAACGGTTCTTAAAAAGGTTAGTTTTAGTTCAGATTTGTTCTGTAAGGAATTAGAAAAAGCCTTAGCAAGATTATTGCCTCACGAAATAAATGAATTGAGTATATGGCTAAAACTATTCATAAATAATAAGCCAGAACTACATATTTGCATGAATTTGATTAAGTAAAATATACTATTTTCTGCCTCTAAACTTCCTCATTATTTTTCTACCAAAATCCCTCTCGGCAATTTGTAATTTTAAGATTTTTTTATAAGAAATGATACTCGTTAATTTTTTGAGAAACTTTTTTCTTTCAATGTAAACTTTTTCGGAAGCGTCTAAATCTTTTTCTACTAATTTTTTAGCTTCAGATTCTGAAAGGGAATTATAATTTTTTTTAGCTTCCAATTTGCTATTAAACTTTTTCATTATAATATTTCTACTATTATAAATATTTCTTTGGTGAGAATTGTAGACTGGCCAAAATTTTTCTGCTTCTTCAATAGTTAAATCTAGCTCCTTTGTTAAGTAGCCTATTTTTAGACTCTTAATTGTCTCTTTTCGATCTTTATCCTGTGCGCTTAGAGCGGAGCAAAAAGCGAAAATCACAAAAAGATTAAATATGTATTTTTTCATTTTAGTACAGTTCATTTATAATTATTAAATCATAATCAGTATATATATAATCTTCAATTTTAAGGTTATCAATATATGTAAATTCTAAATCGTCATCTAACGAGTTAACATCATAGATTAAAGAGTTTATGTCTTCATCATTAATACTATTTGAGTTATTCATTAACCAATTTTCTATTTCATTATTTGTAATAGAACTAAAATCGATTAGATTTGTTTTATTATAATTAAAAGAATTTACCCCAATAAATAAAATAATAGAAGCAGCTGCAGAAATAGGAATAATTTTTAAAGCCAATTTTTTAAAAGAAATTAATTTTTCTTTTCGTTGCTTTAATTCTATTTTTCTAGTAATTTTTCCCTCTAAATTATCGAAATAATCTGATGGTATTTCAAACGACTTTTTCTTTATATTTTCATCTTGAAATAAACGAATTGAAAAATCATTTTCTATTTCTTCAAAATAGTTTAAAGAAACAGTGAATCCTGATTCTTTTCCAACCTTTTGGTAGATAAAATTTTCGCTATTTAATTTATCTTCGTTCATTATTACTTAGACTTTTAGTTTAAAAAAAGGTTTAATCGGTTTTTTTAATAAAATTCTCTATCTTTTTTACAGCGTGAAAATATGACGCTTTGAGTGAACCAACAGAAGTTTCTAATATTTCTGATATTTGATTATATTTTAAGTCATCATAATATTTCATATTAAAAACTAATTTTTGTTTAGGTGGTAATGTTGCTATTGCCTTTTGTAAAACTATTTGAATTTCATCTCCAGAGAAATAAATATCACTTTGAAGATTTGACGCTAAATCTATATATACCTCAGTAATATCTATTTTTTTTTCTTTAGCTCTCTTTTTTATAAATGTTAAAGATTCATTTGATGCTATTCTATACATCCATGAATATAATTTACTTTCTTCTTTAAATGTATCTATATTTTTAAAAACTTTAATGAAAGTATTTTGTAAAACATCATTAGCATCATCATGTGAAATTACAATTTTACGAATATGCCAATAAAGCGCCTCTTTATATTGTGATATTAAATCACGAAAGGCTGCGTCTTTATTTTTTTTATTTTTTAATTGTTTAACTAATGTTACTTCGTCTATCAAGTATATTGAATTTTTATATTAGACGATTTTATAAGGAAAAAGTTTAATTCAGATAATATTATCTTCTAGCTTTTGCTCTAGAATATCCAAAAAGTTTTTTTTCTTTTATAGTTTTAGCGATTCCTTCGGGTAACATTTCTTCCCAACCTTTTTCGCCTTTAACAATCATTTTTAGGACTGTCCTAGAGAATATATCTAAAATTTCTGGCTCGAAATTATCAATATTCACAAGTTTACCATTCTTATGGAAGAATTTATATAACTCTTTCATTCTAGGGTGGACTTTTAGATTTTGACTATTTATGTATTCTCCTGTTTTTTGATCGTGATACGGATACATATATACTTTTAAATCTCTGTAGAAAAGTTTTCCAAATGCTTCTAAAATCCCACCACTTAAATCACGATAATATTTTTCATCAAAAATTTGGATTAAATTATACACCCCCATTGCAAGACCCATCCTTTCTTTGGTAAACTCACTAAAATATTCAACTAATTTAAAATATTGTTGAAAATTAGTAATTATTACATTTTGACCTAAAGAACATAACAATTCAGCTCTATCTAAGAAATCTCTTTCATTAATTTCTCCTTCCGCACGAAGGTTACTAAGTGTAATTTCAAAAATGACTTGTGTATTTTCTTCAGAAACTTTATTTTCTGATAAGAAAAGTTTTTTTGACTTTTCATACATATCCATATTTACTTTAGTCACCGGTCTAAAACTACCTCTTAATGCTAAAATATTTTTTTTATAAAGAACTTGAGCTGGTAAAAGATTGTTTCCGTCAGGCCCAAACATAACTGCGTTTGTCATTCCGTTTTTAAGTAGTTGTAGGCTCATCAAACGATTATCTACATACATAAAACGTGGTCCAGAAAAATTAACCATATCAATTTCTAATTGATCTGCATCTAAATTATCATAAAAAGATTTTACTAATTCTTTAGGATTGTCATTTAAGTAAAAAGCACCATGAATTAGATTTACACCCAGAATACCTAATGTTTCTTGTTGAAGTCTGGCGTCAGTTTCTTTAAAACGTAAGTGTAAAACTATTTCGTTGTATTCTTCTAGAGGATCTAATTGAAAGCGAATTCCGACCCAACCATGACCTTTAAATTTTTTAGCAAAATCTATAGTTGCAACCGTATTTGCGTAAGAGAAAAATAATTTACCTGGGTGTTTATTCCTACTTAAACGATCTTCAATTAAATCAATTTCGTGTCTAAGCATCCTTTTTAAACGAGGTTCTGTAACATATCTTTTGTCCTCCTCGATACCGTAAATCGCATCAGAAAAATCTTTATCATATGCACTCATTGCTTTTGCAATAGTACCAGAAGAAGCACCTGCTCTAAAAAAATTCCTTACAGTCTCTTGCCCAGCACCAATTTCAGCAAATGTTCCATAAATATCTGTATTTAAGTTAATCCTTAAAGATTTACTTTTCGTTGGTGGTATGTTACTTATTTTTTGATCTCCTTTTAAAGAAATTGCCATAATATATTTTTATAAACTCTAACAAATGTAGTAAATTAGAATGCTATCCGTCAATTTTTATCCTATTTTTGTTATGTGATAAAACAAGATCCAACACAATTTAGGATTACTTTTTTAGGCACTGGAACTTCTACAGGAGTACCAATGATTGCTAATAATCATCCAGTTTGTATGTCTGAAAATCAAAAAGACAAACGTTTGCGTTCCTCAATTTTAATTTCTTGGGATAATGTTAACTATGTTATTGATTGTGGACCTGATTTTAGGCAGCAAATGTTGCGCGAAAATATTCGTTCTATCGATGGTGTTTTGTTTACACATGAGCATTCCGATCATACTGCTGGTATAGATGATTTAAGACCCTATTGTTTTCAATTAGGAGAAGTTCCTGTATATCTAGATAAATTAACTTTAAAAAGTCTGGAGCAGCGTTTTCAATATATTTTTGCTATTGAGAATAGATACCCAAGTGCACCTAGAATTCAAATAAACATGGTTGATAGTAATCAGTTTATGCTAAATAACATAAAAGTTATTCCTATTAAAGCTCTTCATGGTGAGTTACCTATCACTTGTTATCGTTTTAATAATTTTGCATACTTAACAGATGTAAAGACGATAAGTTCAATCGAAAAAAATAAACTAAAGAATCTAGACTTATTAATTGTGAATGCATTGAGAATTGAGGAGCACCCTACACACTTTAATTTAGAGGAAGCGTTAGCTTTTGTAGATGAAATTAAACCTAAAAAAACATACTTCACTCATATAAGTCATAAGTTAGGTTTACATAATGAAGTTCAAAAAGAATTACCAGAAAATATTTTTTTAGCTTTTGATGGATTAAGGATTGAAGTTTAAAAAAATCATACATTCATAACCTTTACCTAAAGTATTTATATTCATTTTTGATAGTGGCATAAGAATTGAAATATAGTATATAAATAACTATTAATCTATAATTAAGTAACTGATTGTTAGTTATTTGTTTATTAAAGAACATATATTGATTAATCAATATTAAAAAAAAATGTCAGTTTGACATATATATAAACTATGAGTAAGCCAAAAATAACCACTTTAGACAGTATGTCTTTACACAGTGTACTTAACGAAGATTCTGAGTTAATCCCTTTAATGACTCCAGAGGATGAGGAGATTATTAATAAAGAAAGTGTACCTGAAACTTTATCTATTTTGCCTCTAAGAAATACTGTTTTGTTTCCAGGAGTTGTAATACCGATTACAGCCGGAAGGGATAAGTCTATTCAATTAATTAAAGATGCTAATAAAGGTGACAAAGTAATTGGAGTAGTGGCACAAAGAAATGAAGATGTAGAAGAACCAACATTAAAAGATATTCATACTACAGGAGTTGTAGCTCAAATATTACGTGTTTTAAAAATGCCTGATGGAAATACAACAGTTATTATTCAAGGTAAGAAACGTTTTCAAATTGACACTATAATTCAAGACAAACCATATTTAAGAGCTACCGTAAAGGAAGCGACTGAGGATAAATTAATTGAAGATGAAAAAGAGTTTAAAGCTATTATTGATTCAATAAAAGAACAAGCTTTAGAGGTTATAAAAGAAAATCCAATGTTGCCTTCAGAAGCATCTTTTGCTATAAAAAATATTCAATCAGATTCCTTTTTGATCAATTTTATCTCATCAAATATGGATCTAAGTGTTGCTAAAAAACAATTAATCTTAGAAAAAGATAATTTAAAAGAGCGCGCTTTATTGGCCTTGAAAAACTTAAATAAAGAACTTCAAAAATTACAATTACGAAATGACATTCAATCTAAAACAAGAGAGGACCTAGATCAACAGCAAAGAGAATATTATTTAAATCAGCAATTAAAAACTATTCAAGAAGAGTTGGGTGGTGTTTCTAATGACCAGGAGTTAGAAGAAATGCGTTTAAAAGCTAAAAAGAAAAAATGGAATAAAGAGGTAAAAGACACTTTTGATAAAGAACTAGCAAGATTACGAAGAATGAATCCTCAAATGGCAGATTATGGTGTTCAACGTAATTATTTAGAATTATTATTAGAATTACCATGGGGAGAGTTTTCTGAAGATAAATTTGATTTAAAACGAGCTGTAAAAATATTAGATAGAGACCATTTCGGCTTAGAAAAAGTTAAAGAAAGAATCATTGAGCATCTGGCTGTTTTAAAGCTAAGGAAAGATATGAAATCACCAATTATCTGTTTATATGGTCCTCCAGGAGTAGGTAAAACTTCTTTAGGTAAATCTGTAGCAGAGGCTTTGGGACGAAAATATGTAAGAATGTCTTTAGGTGGTTTACGTGATGAATCAGAAATCCGTGGACATAGAAAAACATATATTGGAGCAATGCCAGGAAGGTTGATCCAGAATTTAAAAAAAGCAGGAACATCTAATCCTGTTTTTGTGTTAGATGAGATTGATAAAATAGGTCAAAGTCAACAAGGAGATCCATCCTCAGCAATGTTAGAAGTCTTAGATCCTGAGCAAAATACTGCTTTTTATGACAATTACTTAGAAGTAGGTTTCGATTTATCTAAAGTCCTATTTATTGCTACAGCAAATAATATAGGCCAAGTGCCTTGGGCACTAAGAGATAGAATGGAGTTAATAAATGTTACAGGGTATACCATTGAAGAGAAGATAGAAATTGCTAAAAAATATTTATTACCAAAACAATTAAAAGAACATGGATTAACTTCTGATCATTTAAAGTTAGCTAAAGCTCAAATAGAAAAAGTTGTTATTGGGTACACGCGTGAATCTGGTGTGAGAGGTTTAGAGAAGCAAATAGCTAAAGTAGTCCGTTTTGCAGCAAAATCTATAGCTTTAGAAGAAGAATACAATATTATAATTACTACAGATAAAATTGAAGATATTTTAGGTCCCCCACGTTTAGAAAGAGATAAATATGAAAATAATGGGGTAGCAGGAGTCGTTACAGGTTTAGCTTGGACATCAGTCGGAGGTGACATCTTATTCATTGAATCTATTTTATCCAAAGGCAAAGGAACTCTTTCTATTACAGGTAATCTTGGGAAGGTTATGAAAGAGTCTGCTACAATTGCTATGGAATATATTAAGGCAAACGCTGATGAATTTGGAGTAAAACCTGAGGTTTTAGAGAAGTATAATGTACATATTCATGTACCAGAAGGGGCTACTCCAAAAGATGGTCCAAGCGCGGGTATTACTATGTTAACCTCTTTAATCTCCTCATTTACTCAACGTAAAGTTAAAAACAAACTAGCAATGACAGGAGAAATTACTTTGCGTGGAAAAGTACTGCCTGTTGGAGGGATTAAAGAGAAGATATTAGCAGCTAAAAGAGCAAATATCAAAGAAATAATTTTGTGTGCAGAAAACAGAAAGGATATTTTAGAAATAAAAGAAAGTTATTTAAAAGGTCTTACATTTCACTATGTAAATGAAATGAAAGAAGTAATAGATATTGCTCTAACAAAGCAAAAGGTGAAAAATGCTAAAAAATTACTATAAAGAATAACTAGGACTTGAATCTACATCGAGAATAATTAACCAATTTTATTAAAAAAGTTTTAATATTATTAAATAATCATATTAATGAAAAGAAGATTTACAACATTTGAAATTATAGTTTCAATTATAGTTGTATCTATAATATTTATTTTTATAATCTTTTAAAAATAGCTTCATAATAAGTGTTGTAAAGATTATAATAATGCTTTAATAAGGTTCTAAAGGCTATAATTTTTCTAATGAGCCAACAATTAAACTACAAAATCTGTGCAAGTGTTAATTAACATCTAAATTATTCAAGTGGCTTGCAAGTGAAAATCCCATGCTAAAACAACCTTGTAATAAATAGCCACCCGTTGGAGCATACCAATCTAACATTTCACCAATAGCGTAAGAATTATTTATTTTCTTTAAATGAAAGTTTTCATTTATTTCATCTAAATCTATGCCACCTAGGGAGGATATTGCTTCTTCTAATTTACCGGCAGACTTAATAATAATAGGTATAGCTTTTATTTTTTTTAATATCAAATCAGGGTTTGAAAAAGTATTTTTATCAGAGAATTGTTTTAAAATACTGATAGCAGTTCTGTCTAAATTTAAATCTTTTTTTAAAATATCTGTTATCTTAGATTCTCGGCTATTTTTGTATTTAATTTTTAATTGCTCAATTGTCAAAGTAGGTTTTAAATCTAAATAAATCTGAGCATTTACTTGATTTAATAGTTTGTCTTGTATTTTTTTACTTAAAGCATAAATAGCATTACCCTCAAGGCCAAACTTAGAAACAACTAACTCTCCTTTAGAAACGCAGTCATCAAAAGCTAAAGCGATATTCTTTAAAGGTTTTCCTTCATGTATTTTAATAAATTTTTTATTCCAGTCTACTTCAAAAGCACAATTTGCTGCTCTGAATGGTGCTATATTTACGCCTTTTTCTTTAAACTGATTACTCCATAATCCGTCAGAACCAGTTACCTTCCAACTAGCTCCACCGAGAGCAAATACAATAATATCAGATTTAATACTCTCAGAATCTTCAAAGTTTAAATTACCTTCATCATCCCAACCTGACCATTTTTTATTTAATTGAAATTCTATTTTTTTAGCAGATATAATCTCAATAATTTTTTTGAGTACCTGAATTGGTTTTATGTCAAATTCTGGAAAAACTCGATTACTTGATCCTATGAATGTTGGGATATCTTCCTTATTAAGCCAGTTTATAAGATCTTTATTAGTAAACTTATTAATTATGGGACCCATAAATTTACTAGGGTGATATTGATTTATAAGTTCATCTGGAGATGAATTATAAGTTAAGTTTAAACCACCTTCCCCAGCCACTAAAAACTTTCTACCAACAGTTTTTTTCTTTTCATATATTACCACTTGATATTTATCGATATTTATTTGAGCCGCAAGCATCAGTGCAGCAGGTCCTCCTCCGATAATTGTTAGCTTTTTCATCTAATTTAAAAAGTGGTTACAATAAAGTATGGTGTTCTTATAAATTATTTAAAGAATTCTTTCGAACTTTCCCAATGAACATCCATTTCAGCTAGAGACATGTCTGAAAGATTTTTGCCTTCTTTTTTTGCTGCTTTCTCCAAAAATTGAAAACGATTTATAAATTTTTTATTTGTTTTCTCTAAAGCATTTTCTGGATTTACATCAATAAAACGAGCATAATTAATCATAGAAAATAAAACATCCCCAAATTCTTTTTCAGTATTTTCTTTATTTCCTGTCTTAATCTCTTCATTTAACTCTGATAGTTCTTCTTGGACTTTTTCCCAAACCTGAGAGGGTTCTTCCCAATCAAATCCGACCCCAGCTACTTTTTCTTGAATTCTAGAAGCTTTGACAACTGCAGGAAGACCATTGGGTACTCCTTCTAAAACAGACTCTCTTCCTTCATTAAGTTTTAATTGTTCCCAATTTCGCTTTACATCATGCTCATTTTCAACTTTTACACCACCATAAATATGTGGATGTCTACTTATAAGTTTATCGGAAATCGAATTGGCAACATCTCCAATATCGAAAGCTTCTTTTTCGCTTCCAATTTTAGAATAAAAAACAATATGCAATAATATATCGCCTAATTCTTTTTTTATTTCTTGTAAATCATTTTTTAGGATGGCATCAGCAAGTTCATATGTTTCTTCTATTGTAAGGTGACGAAGACTTTCTAAAGTTTGCTTTTTATCCCAAGGACACTTCTCTCGAAGCTCATCCATGATGTCTAATAAACGATTGAAAGCTGCTAACTGATCTTTTCTTGTATTCATTTTATACTTCTACTTCTTTTTCTTCAGAAGTTGATTCAATTTTAGAAAAATCTAAACCAGCTTTTACTAAAATATTATACCATTGTATTACTTTTTTGATGTTAGAGGTATAAACTCTTTCTTCATCATATTCAGGTAATACTTCTGAAAAATAATTTTCTAATTTTTTACTACTTTCTTTATGAGAAATTGACTTATTACCCTCTTCTTTCGTGAATATTTTTTTAAATACTTCTAGTAATAATATCTCTTCTTCATAGGTGTAAATAGCAATATTTTCTAACATGCTAATATTTTGAGTAGAAGTGATTGGGAATCTTTTTTTATCATTTAAAGATTCTACAATAACACCAGTTTTTGTTTGGGAAACAACATTAAATAAACCTGGTTTTCCAGTAACTGCAATAATTTTATTAAATTCCATTTGTATTTTTTTTATATCTGTATTAAAAGACTAATTACCTTTCTTTAAATTAGGAAAACGCATTCTATAGTCTGATTTTATTTTTCCTTTAGAGATGTTTTCTAATTTCTTTTTTATAATTCTTTTCTTTAATGAAGATAGTTTATCAGTAAATAAAACACCTTCAATATGATCATATTCATGCTGAAAAACTCTAGCAGCTAATCCATTTAAAGTTTCGGTATGTTCTTTAAAATTCTCATCTGTATATTTAATCGTGATTTTCTCTTGTCGATAAACATCTTCTCGAACATCAGGAATACTCAGACAACCTTCATTAAAAACCCATTCTTTCCCTTCTTCTTTTATGATTTTTGCATTTATAAAAACTTTATTGAAATTTTTTAAAACGTCTCTATCTTCTTCTGATAAATCATCGTCATCAGCAAATGGAGAAGCATCTATAAGAAACAAACGAATAGACTTGCCAATCTGAGGAGCAGCTAAACCAACTCCAGATGCATTATACATTGTCTCTTTCATGTTAGAAATTAATTTTTCTAACTCAGGATAGTTATCATCGATTTCAACCCCAACTTTTCTTAAAACAGGGTCTCCGTAAGCAACAATTGGTAATATCATTTATTCTTCTTTTAGGGAATGCAAAAATACAATTTACAATTATTAATCTTCAATTTTAAATTGTGAATTTATTTTTTAGTGAATTTGAATATTTTTTATTGATTATATAAATAAGATTGTAAAATTATTGTGGCACTAATTTCATCAACTAAAGCTTTGTTTTTACGTTGAGTTTTATTTAAACCACTGTCAATCATTGTTTGAAAAGCCATTTTGGAAGTAAAGCGCTCGTCAACTCTAAGCATCGGTATTTGTGGAATCTGCTTTTCTAACTTTTTTAAAAAAGGAACTATCAATTCTTCACTTTCACTGTCAGAATTATTCATTTGCTTTGGTTTTCCAACTAAAAATAAATCAACTTTCTCAGTTGAAATATATTTTTTTAAAAAAATGAAAATATCTTTCGTATCGATAGTTGTTAGACCAGACGCGATAATTTGCATTTCGTCTGTAATAGCAATACCAGTTCTTTTCTTTCCATAATCAATAGCCAAAATTCTTCCCAAATTATAAAGTTTTTTACAAAAATACGAAATTAAACAACGAAAGGTATTTTGTTTAAATAACGTATATTTGTCTTGATTTTATTGATAAATTTATATTTGTAAAAATTTAATAATTAACATGAAAAATATTAGAAAAATTATAGAATCAGCTTGGGATAATCGTGATTTATTGAAGGAAGAAACAACAATAAATACCATAAGAAAAGTTGTTGATTTATTAGACAAAGGAGAGTTAAGAGTTGCTGAACCAACTTCAGGTGGCTGGCAAGTAAATGAGTGGGTTAAAAAAGCCGTTGTTTTATATTTTCCAATACAGAAAATGGAAACTTTAGAAGCTGGTATTTTTGAATATCATGATAAAATACCATTAAAAAGAAATTTTGCAGAAAGAGGTATCCGAGTTGTACCTAATGCAGTAGCAAGACATGGCGCTTATATTTCTTCAGGGACAATATTAATGCCTAGTTATGTTAATATAGGAGCATATGTAGATGAAGGAACTATGGTAGACACTTGGGCAACAGTTGGTTCCTGTGCTCAAATTGGCAAGAATGTGCATTTATCTGGAGGTGTAGGAATTGGTGGTGTTTTAGAACCTTTACAGGCATCTCCCGTTATTATTGAAGACGGCGCTTTTATAGGGTCTAGATGTATTGTTGTAGAGGGGGTGAAAGTTGAAAAAGAAGCAGTCCTAGGAGCGAATGTTGTGCTAACAATGAGCACAAAAATTATAGACGTTACTGGAAGCCATCCAATAGAAATGAAAGGTATAGTACCTGCAAGATCTGTTGTAATTCCTGGAAGTTATGTAAAGAAATTTGCTGCAGGAGAATACAATGTTCCTTGTGCATTAATAATAGGGAAAAGAAAAGAAAGTACTAACAAAAAAACATCATTAAATGATGCTTTACGAGAATATGATGTTGCTGTTTAATTAGTAAATAATGAAAAAAATCACTGCTATAATTCCAACATTAAATGAAGAAATTCATATTCAAGAAGCTATAAAATCTGTCAGTTTTGCTGATGAAATTATTGTTATTGATTCTTTCAGTACAGATAAAACATTAGAGATTGCAAGAGAGTTTAATGTTAAAATAATTAAAAGAGAATTTGATGATTTTTCATTACAAAAAAACTATGCAATAGATAAAGCCAAGCATGATTGGGTTTATATTTTAGATGCTGATGAGAGAGTTACTACAGAGGTTAAAAAAGAGATCCTTGATGCAGTTAAGGAACCAGGAGAATACGTAGGATTTTATGTAAAAAGAGCCTTTTATTTTTCTAACAAAAAAGTAAATTATAGTGGTTTTCAAAGAGATAAAGTAATTCGTTTATTTTTAAAAGAATTTTGTAGATATAACGGAAACCCTGTTCACGAGACTATAGTGGCGAAAGGTAAAGTAGGTTTTTTTAAAAATAAAATAGATCATTATTCTTATAGGAATTACGACCATTACATAGCTAAATTGAATCATTATGCTGAACTAAGTGCTAAGCAATTACATGAACAAGATAAAACAGTTAGGATTTATCATCTTTTAATAAAACCACCAGTACGTTTTTTAATACATTATATAGTTCGATTGGGTTTCTTAGATGGTTTTTTGGGATTGTTAGTGGCAAAAACTCAAGCTTATGGTGTTTATACTAGATATTTGAAATTGGGGGAGTTAAATAAAAAAAAACACTAATTTTTTGTATTAATAATATATGAATATGCTTAAAACTTTAAATAAAATAACTAATAATATTCCTTCAAAGGCAATTTTTAATTTTAGATTGAGGATGTTAAAGAAAATGACATTTTTGCCACCAACGAAATATGTTCATTATTTATATGAGTACAACACAAAAAAAAAATTAAATTTAAATAATCCAAAAGAATTTAATGAAAAAATTCAATGGTACAAGGTTTTTTATCATCCAAAAATATTAAATCAATTAGTCGATAAATATGCAGTTCGATCCTATGTGGAACAAAAGATTGGGTCCCAATATTTAAATAAAATTTTCGGAGTATATGATTCTTTTTCAGAAATAAATTTTGATACTTTACCAAATAAGTTTGTTATAAAAGCTACACATGCTAGTAGCTATAATTTAATTGTAAAGGATAAAAGTTCTATTGATAAAAGAAAACTTAAGGGATTATTTAAAAAATGGTTAGGTACAAATCAATATTACAGGACAGGCCAAGAGTGGGCCTATAAAGATGTTAAGCCAAGGTTAGTAGTTGAAAAATTCTTAAAAGATAAAGACGAAAGCTCTTTAATTGATTACAAATTTTATTGCTTTAAGGGAATTGCTAAATTTCTTGAAGTACACATAGATAGAGAAGATAATCAAAAGAGAGCATTTTATGATTTAGATTTTAATAAGTTAGCTTTTAGAAATGTTTCTGTTGAAAAAAGTATAGATAGGGAAATTCCAAAACCACCTACTTTGAATAAAATGATAGAGCTTTCGGAATTATTATCGGATAAATTACCTTTTGTAAGAGTCGATTTTTACTCAATAGATGATAATATAATATTTGGAGAAATGACTTTTTACCCCTCTGATGGAAGAAAAGATTTTTACCCCGAAGTATACAATAAAAGTATTGGAGATCTTTTTGAATTACCATTTAAGCTAGTTGGTAAAGATATTATTACTGATTTTTAAATAATAGAACATGAGTAAAATTTTAATCACTTCTGTTGATGCTGTAATTACTTGGGTAGATGGAGGTGATATAAATCACCAAAAAAAGATAACTCCTTATTTAAGTGATAAAAGAGCTCTTAAAAATAAAAACTTTAGAACAAGATTTGATCAAGTTGAAGAAATCAGGTATGCAGTAGACTCTATATTGAAGTTCGCGAAATTCATTAAAAATATATACATAGTTACAGATAACCAAATACCAATATTTCTCAAAAATGATACAAATAAGTATAAAAATGTAAAAATCATTGATCATGATATTATTTTCAAAGACAAGGAATCTTATTTGCCTGTTTTTAATTGTAGACCTATAGAAACTAGGTTATATAAAATTCCAAATTTATCAGAGCATTTTATTTATTTTAATGATGATATGTTTTTAATTAAAGAGGTCAGTTTAGAGGATTTCTTTATAAGAGGAGTTCCTGTTCTAAGGGGTAAGTGGCTTAAATTTAATGAAGATATGTTTTTTAAAAAAATATTTTCTTCAAAAAATAAAAAGACTAGAGCCGGTCATAAAATTGCCCAAGAAAAAGGAGCTAAAATTATTGGGTTTAAAAAATACTTTAAATTTCATCATACCCCTTACCCCTTAAGGAAATCAACATTTGAAAATTTCTTTAAAATAAACCCACAAATTGAAGACCTTAATATCAAGTATAGGTTTAGAAATTATAATCAATTTACACCTCAAGGTTTAGTTAATCACATAGAAATTCAAAATAATTCTTGTGTTTTAAAATTTGATTATCAGATGTTATATTTTCAAAATTATAAAAAACCATTTTTATGGTTAAAGTTTAAGTTAAATACATTGAGTCAAAAGAAAGATAAACTATTTTTGTGTGCCCAAAGCTTAGATCAAGCGCCAAATCATAAATTAAAATTAATTTTAAATTGGTTAGATCTTAAATTAGAAAAGAATTTTAATGAGAGAAATAAATAATTCTTTAGAAGTTTTAAAAAAAGGTAATATAATCTTATACCCAACAGACACGGTCTGGGGATTAGGTTGTGATGCCACAAATTTTAAAGCTGTTTCTCAGATTTATAGAATTAAAAACAGAACTGAAAGTAAGAGTCTAATTGTACTAGTTAGTTCTATTCATATGTTAAAAAAATACGTTACAGTCCCTTCAAAAGCTTTAGATATTTTAAAAAAAGCAAAAAAACCAACAACTATAATCTATAAGAATCCCGAGGGATTTGCTAAGAATACAATAGCGTTAGATGGAACAATAGCAGTTAGAGTTGTGAAGGATGAATTTTGTAGAAAACTTATTAAAAGGTTTAAAAAACCAATAATTTCATCATCAGCAAATGTGAGTGGGCAAGATACTCCTAAATCATTCAAAGAAATTAGTCAGTCAATTTTGGATGATGTCAATTATGTAGTAAATTTGCATCAAAATAAAGAAAATTCTAAACCATCTACTATTTTTAAAATAGTAGATAGTCAGATTGAGGTTTTAAGATCATAGTTCATGCAAAGTAAAATTTATCAAGAAGCAATTTCATTAGAGATTTTTAAAATCATTTCAGATGCATCAAAATCATTAGGTATTGATAGTTATGTGATAGGTGGGTTCGTTCGTGATTACTTCTTAAAAAAAGGAAGCGTAAAAGATATCGACATAGTAGCTGTTGGAAGTGGTATAGATTTGGCAGAAAAAGTTGCAGATTTATTACCAAAAAAACCAAAAGTTCAAGTTTTTAAAACTTATGGAACAGCAATGCTGCGTTATAATGATATTGATATCGAATTTGTAGGAGCTAGAAAAGAATCTTATTCTAAAGAAAGTAGAAATCCCGAAATTTTTGAAGGTTCTTTACAAGACGATCAAAATAGAAGAGATTTTACGATAAATGCTTTAGCATTAAGTTTAAATGAACACAATTTTGGCGAATTGTTAGACCCTTTCAGTGGTATTAATGATTTGACTAATAAGATAATTAAAACTCCTCTTAATCCAAATATTACTTATTCAGATGATCCTTTAAGGATGATGCGTGCAATTAGGTTTGCTTCACAACTAAATTTCACGATTGAAGAAAACTCGCTTAATGCAATTACTAAAAATTCAGTTAGATTAGAAATTATAACTAGTGAAAGAATTGTAGACGAATTAAATAAAATAATGAATTCAGCAATGCCGTCAGTTGGTTTTTTATTGTTAGAAAAGACTAATTTATTAAAGCAAATTTTACCAGAACTAATTGATTTAAAAGGTGTAGAAGAATTAGAAGGTCAAAAGCATAAAGATAATTTTTATCATACTTTAGAAGTCGTAGATAATATCTCTATAAATACAGATAATGTTTGGCTTCGATGGGCGGCATTATTACATGACATTGGAAAAGCACCTACCAAAAAGTTTAGTAAGAAGGTAGGATGGACTTTTCATTCTCATGAATTTGTTGGAGCTAAAATGGTTTATACTTTGTTTAAACGCTTAAAGATGCCATTGAACAATAAAATGAAATTTGTCCAAAAAATGGTGTTATTAAGTTCAAGACCAATAGTGCTAGCTAGTGAAGTTACAGATGCTGCTGTAAGGCGTTTAGTATTTGATGCAAGTGACGATATTAATTCCTTAATGACTCTTTGTGAGGCAGATATTACTACTAAGAATTCAAAGAAGTTTAAAAGATATCATCAAAACTTTGAATTGGTTCGCTCTAAAATAAAAGAAGTAGAGGAGCGAGATCGAGTTCGTAACTTTCAGCCTCCAATATCTGGTGAAGCTATAATGAAAGCTTTTAATTTAGGACCCTGTAGAGAGATAGGCCAAATTAAGGAAGCTATTAAGGAAGCAATTTTAGATGGTAAAATACCAAATGAATATCAAGCTTCTTTTGACTTCATGTTATTGCAAGGAAAAAAGTTAGGTTTTTGAAAATAATCTATTATTACATTAAAAAGACATGACAATATTTGCTGTAACTCCAGTACTCTCAGGAACATATCGGCAAACCCCACCTACACATAATAATCCTCCACGTTGTCTTCCGTAATTTAAAGCAAATCGATGTGCACCGACAGAGTAGCTTCCTCCAATATTAAAATAATGAATTTGTTGGCTAGTCTCATCATTGCCATAGTTATAGATATCATTTAAGTAAAATCCTAATTTTGAATTTGCATTATATTCCAATGTTGCACCGGCCCAATTCTTTTTATCATCCTGTGTAGCTAAAAATTGACCTTCAAACCGAACAGACCTTCCTTTTCCTAATTTATAAGTTGCTTCTGTTACAATAATATTTGCATCTATTTTTCCAAAAGTTTCTTCAATATACCTTTTGTTGTAAGATTGGTTTACATAATAGAATATAGAACTTAATTGTTTTGACCATTTTTTACGAATCTCTATGCTAAAGTCAGTAAAATACTTTTCACCAAAGGCAAGAAAATCTGTATCATAATCAAATCCAGTAAAGTTATAATCCCCTTTTAGACCGTACCAAAATGAAGAATTTATAGCAATTTTAGCACCATATTTACCTCCTAAACTTGTACCTTTTTTTACATTATAATAAAAATCTATTTGACCACCGATTTCACCAGATTTCAGCAAGCTAGGATCTTGAAAAGAAACTTGAGGCTGAGCTTGATAAACATATATATTGGTCAGCAAATAATCATGTTGTTTAGTTAAAGCGGGTATATAATTAACAACACTTTCATTATAAATATTACCTGTTGCTTCTCTTTCTGAGTAAAGGTTCATGTTTTCCATTCGTCTAAATGTAGCATTTATACCTAACCCTTTCTTTGCGTAACCAAAATTAAACAAAAGGGCATCTCCCTTTTTTACATTTCTTATTTGGTTAGCAATAAATACAGCATCATTTCCCTTAGAAACATATTCTATATTTGAGTAAAAGTTATCTTTAGAGTATTCTAGTCTACTAGAAAATAAGTTTGTTAAATTATTGATATCTAAATCAGTATTTGTTACATCTTGTTTTCTTCCAACATAACTAAAACCGGCATTTAAAGACGAGTTTTCAATTTTAAAAGCTGATGATAAATCAATATCTGAATTAAGACCATATATCTCACCTTTAGAAACATCAAATCCTTTACGTTGTTTTGCATACAACCCTGTAAAATGTAAGTATTCTTTTGGACTGAATTTAACTCTTGCACCTCGTAGAGCATTATTAACCCCTAGTTGCCTGTCTTCCCATGATCTTAAGATTAACCCACTACCAAACTGTTCGTAAAAATGTCCTACGGTTAGGTTTAATTTTTCTGTTTTGTATCCTAAATAAAATAATCCAATATTAGTTTTATCTAGATTAGGAGAATAATTTAATAAAGCACTTGGTTCGTAACTCTCTGTTTGCAAACCAACATAAAAGTTATTATTGGTGTAATCTATTTTAAAATAATTATTGGACCTAAATCTATCAGAAAATAAAAAATCACCTGTTTTGGAATCATCTAAATAATATTGTGAGTTAGATTCAAAGCCATAAGAAATATTACTATTTTCTTGAGATAAAGCGACAAGAGTAAATAATAAAGAAATAATTGTAGTTATTTTTTTCATAAATAATGTTGTGTATTTTATTTTGAGTATTTTTTTATAATTTCAAAAAGCTCATCTTCTGCTCCAGGGGAATACCCAGTATTTCTGTATAATATTTTATTCCCTTTTAAAACAATTACGTGGGGAATTAAAGAGATATTTAAAGCTCTTTTTAATTCTTGATTTTTGTCTAGTAAGATTAAATAGTCCCATCCTTTTCCATTAATTAATGGCTTAATTCTTTTTTGAGTTCTTGAATCATCAGTCGATATAGCTATTATTTCTAAATCTATTTCATCTTGCCAATCAGAATATACATCACTGATTGCATCTAATTCATTTATACAAGGAACACACCATGTGGCCCAAAAAGCTAAAACAGTAATTTTGTCTTTTGAAATTTGACTATCTATACTTACCGTTTTACCATTTAGTGTTGTTAAATTAACATTTGGGAGTTTTGTTTGGCTATGATTTATTGTTGTGAAAATAACGAAACATAAAAATAATAGTTTATTCATGAGGAATTTTGATGATTTTAAAGCAAATATATATATTATAAGTGCAAAGAATTAATAATTTCGTTTAATAATTTTCTTAAATAATTAAACATTTTAATATAAAAATAGGTTACTTGTTTTTAAATGATTTTCTTTATAGAATAATAATATCTTTGTATTGATATTATTAATAAAATTATAATTTAAAAAAAACTTTATTTTTATGAAATTTCACAAATTGCTAAATGTACTAACTACAGTTTTTGCATTCATTTTATTCTTTTCGTGCTCATCAGCAGAGGAACCAGGAAACTCTGGTACTCCTCCTCCTGTTACGACAGTAACCTCTATTTCATTGACGGTTGATAACTCTACCTGTTTAACTGGAGATACTGTATTTTTTCAAGTAAAAACAAATTTAGGTACAACAGTAACCTCAGATGCCTCTTTCACTGTTAATGGATCAAATAATAGCGGATTTACTTATACACCGACTTCTTCAGGAGTCTATACCGTTCAAGCAACTTATAACTCAATTGCAAGTAATGATTTACTTTTAACGGTAAATGAACCTCCTACTATAACATCTATAACAATGTCTACTGATCCACTTAACCAACAACTACAGATTGGTGGAGTTGCTTCATTTACAGTAATTGCAAATTATAGTGACGGGTCTACTCAGGATAAAACTAATGAGTGTTCGTTAATAATAAATGATGGTGTAGTTAATGGAAGCAGTTTCTTAGCTGAATCAGTTGGTAGTTTTAATATAAAAGCTAGTTTAACTCCTCAAATTAGTAACGAAATTATTATTCAAGTTTCAAATGTAGATGCTCCTTCAGCTTTTACTAAAAAAGCAATTATAGAAGATTATACAGGAACCTGGTGTGGATGGTGTCCAAGAGTTTCATACGGTATTAGTTTGGTTGAAGAACAAACAGATAAAGTTTTTTCTGTAGGTGCTCACATAGGTGATTTTATGGAGAACTCATATTCAAACTCACTTAAGGATGCTTTTGGAGTAACCGGTTATCCAACTGCCTATGTAAATAGGAGTGCAGTATGGGCCTATCCTGAACCAAACAATGTTGCTCAAGCAGTTAATCAAGCAACAGGTGTTGCTAACGTTGGGCTATCAGTTGGATCAATTTTAGATGGCTCTACAATAAAACTTCTTGTATCTACTGGTTTCAATGAAAATGTCAGTGGAACTAAATTAGTTATTTTTATTCTTGAAGATGGAATTATTGCTAGTCAATCTAATTACACAAGTTATTATGGTGGAGGAAGTAATTTGAATAACTTCGAACACAACCATGTATTAAGATACTCCATAACAGATGTTTTAGGAGATAATATAGATACATCTATAGGTGTTAAGCACTTGCCATTTTCTGTTAACTTAGCTGCTAATAATTTCACCTCACCTACTGATGATAATCCAAATCCTTATTCGAATGCTGCAGTTCTTGCTTTTTTAGTTGATGACTCAGGGAAAGTAGTTTTAAATGCTCAGTTTTCAAAAGTTAATGAGAGTATGCTATTTGATTAAATAGTAACAATATATATAATAAAAAAAAACCACCTCTTATGGTGGTTTTTTTTATACAAATTTTAGAGTCATACGCTATTTTGATTAAAATAGATTTGAAGATTGGTTTTAAGGACTTATTGATTCAACCTAAACAATTTTATGTATGTTGTCAATAGCTTTATTGTGTGTTTCTAAAACTTGTCCTTGAGGAAGATTATAGTGTTATGATCTATAGTTATAAAAATAATAATAAATAAGGTAATATTTTTAATAATTTAGTAAAAAGACTTTACTAATTAACTTAAAGATTGCATGGAAACTAATTTAAAGTATTCACCCTTTTTCTCGAGTAATTCCTGGTGTTTCCCTTGTTCAACAATTTTTCCTTTCTTCATTACTAGAATCTTGTCTGCTTTTTGAATCGTAGATAATCGATGTGCTATAACTAACGAAGTTCTATTCTTCATCATTTTTTCTAATGCAACTTGAACTAATTGCTCAGATTCTGAATCTAAAGCTGATGTAGCTTCATCTAAAATCATTATAGGTGGATTCTTTAATACAGCTCTAGCTATAGATAGGCGCTGTTTTTGACCCCCAGAAAGTATATTTCCACTATCACCAATATTAGTATTAAATTTTTCTGGTAAGTGTTGAATAAATTCATTTGCATTTGCTATTTCTGATGCCTCTAAAATAGTCTTCTCTGTTGCATTTTGCATGCCTAATTTAATATTATTAGCAACAGTGTCATTGAATAAAATTGATTCCTGTGATACAATTCCCATTAAATCTCGTAAAGATTTTTTTGTTATGTCTTTTATGTCCTCTCCATCGATTAATATAACACCTTTGTTGACATCATAAAAACGAGTTATTAAATTAGCTAAAGTAGATTTCCCGCTTCCTGATTGTCCAACTAAAGCTACCGTCTCGCCTTTATTTATAGTTAACGAAAAACCCTCTAATACTAAATCATTCTTATATTTAAATGAAATATTTTTAAATTCAATTTTATTTGTAAAGGCCCTTTTTATAACTGCATTTTTCTTTTCTTTAATATCATTTTCAGTATTCAAAACTTGCATAATTCTTTCTGCAGATGCTTCTCCTTTCTGAATTTTATAATACGCAGTTGTGATAAGTTTTATTGGGTTTAAAACTGTGTAGAATAAAACGATATAACCAAAAAACTCATCTGGTTGAAGAGCACTAGTTTTAGAGAGTACTTCAGAGCCCCCATACCAAAGTATGGCAATAATAGTTGCAGAACCCAAAAACTCACTCATTGGTGATGCTAATGTTTGTCGATGAAAGACACTTGTCATTAAATTTTTAAATTTCTTAGTTGAAGCATTAAATTTACTCTCTATTATATTTTCTGCATTAAAACCTTTAATAATTCTCAACCCGGACAATGTTTCTTCGATAAATGACAAGAAATTACCAGTTTCTTTTTGAGCTTTTTCAGATTTTGATTTTAACTTCTTACTAATAGATGAAATTATAAAACCAGAAACGGGTAATAATATAAAAACAAAAAGAGTTAATTTGGCGCTCATGAAAAACATGATAGCGATTGCTATTATTACTGTTAATGGCTCTCTTACAATTGTTTCTATGGATGTCAGTATAGAAACTTCAACCTCTTGAACATCTGCTGTCATTCTCGCAATGATATCTCCTTTTCTTTTTTCTGAAAAATAAGCAATTTGTAAGGTTACAATTTTGTTATATAGTTGGTTTCGTAAATCTCGTACAATTCCAGTTCTTAGGAATGTAATAGAGTAGGAGGCCAAATATCTAAAGAAGTTTTTTAAGAAAAATAAAGACAATGCTAATAGACAAATAAATAAAAGAGTTTTTATGCTTCCTTGTGTTTCAATTTTGTTGGATATAAAATGGTAAAAAAGATCTTTTAAATAGCTTCCAATTTTGGTGATGCTTTCATACAAAGGTTTAACAGTTACTTTATTCTCTATCCCAAATAAAATACCCAAAACAGGAATAAATGCCAATACAGAAAGAACATTAAAAATTGCATACAAAATGTTAAACACAACATTTAGAACGGTGTATTTTCTATATCGTCTTTCATACTTTAGAATATCTTTAAAATAACTCATTAACTTAATTTCATTTCCTTAATTATCCTTTGAATTTTATCATCTAATCCTAATTCAATTTTCGCTGCATTTTTAATGGAATCTAAAGGAGTGTTTACACTAAAATAAAATTTAATTTTAGGTTCTGTACCACTTGGTCTTGCTGCTATTCTCGTTCCTTTTTCTGTTTTGTAAATTAAAACATTTGATTTTGGTAAATCGATTTTTGTTTGTTTACCGGTAATGAAGTTTTTTTCAATTGAAGAATTATAATCAGACAGTGTTACTATCTTTTCTCCATCAATTTGTGTTAAAGGATTATTCCGCATCTCACTTAATATTTGTTGAATTTTAGCAGCACCATCCATTCCTTTTTTAACAATCGAAATTAGATATTCTTTGTAGTAATTATTTGTTAAATAAATTTTCAATAATTCTTCATAAAATGAACTTTTTTGCTGCTTTGCATAAGCGGCAACTTCACAGGCAAGAAGGGTAGCGGTAACAGCATCTTTATCTCTGACGAAATCACCAACCATATAGCCAAAACTTTCTTCACCACCTCCAATAAAATCCATTGTTTTATGGTCTTGAATCATTTTTGCAATCCATTTAAACCCAGTCAAACCAACTTTAGTTTCTACCCCATAGTTAGAGGCAAGTTTATTTACAAGTTCTGTTGAAACTATTGTAGAGCCAATAAACTGATTTCCATTAATTTTACCTTCTTCTTTCCATTTCCTTAATAAGAAATTTGTCATAACAACCATTGTTTGGTTACCATTCATTAATTTCATATTTCCATTAGTATCTCGAACTGCAACACCTAACCTATCGCAATCAGGATCTGTACCTATTACAATATCTGCTCCAATTTTATCAGCTAAATCTATTGCTAATTTTAAAGCTTCAGGGTCTTCTGGATTTGGAGACTTTACGGTCGGAAAATTTCCATCTGGTAATCTTTGTTCTTCAACGATGTGAACATCTGTATATCCTGCTTTTTTTAATGTTTCAGGAATCGAAACTATAGAAGTACCATGAAGTGGAGTAAATACAACTTTTAATTTTTCTCTATCAATATTTTGAGATAAACAACCATTTTTTACAGATCCATTGATAAAAGCAGTATCGATATCTTTTCCAATTTCTTCTATTAAATCATTGTTTGAATTAAAGTTAATTTCAGAAAAATCTATTGCTTTTACTTCGTTTATAATTCCATTATCATGAGGTGGGACTATTTGCCCTCCGTCGGCCCAATAAACTTTATAGCCATTATATTCTGGTGGATTATGCGAAGCAGTTAAAACAATACCAGCATCACAATCTAAATAACGAACGGCAAAAGAAAGTTCTGGCGTTGCACGTAAATCTTCGAATAAAAATACTTTTATATTATTAGCGGTAAAAACATCAGCAACCAACTTTGCAAATTCTTTACTGTTGTGTCTACAATCATAAGCTATAACAACTTTTAACTGATCCTTTTTTACATTTTTAATTAGATAATTAGATAAACCTTGAGTAGCTCTACCAAGAGTATATTTATTAATTCTATTTGTCCCAGCTCCCATAACACCTCTCATTCCTCCAGTCCCAAATTCTGAATCCTTATAGAATCGGTCTTCTAAATCAGGTGAATTAGTGTCTATTAAATGCTGAATTTCTTTGTTTGTTTCAGAATCGAAAGTAGAGGTAAGCCAATGCTTTGCTTTTTCTAAGATTATTTTCATTTTGTAAAAAAAATATTAAATGCGAATATATAGTTTAGAAATTGAGTTTTTCTTTTATTGAATAATGTTTTACACTGTCTTTAGACTTAATTATTAATTCTCCAATAAAACCAGCTAAAAATAGCAATGTCCCTAATATCATTGATGTTAAGGCAATATAAAACCAAGGATTATCAGTTACTAAAATTGTTTTAAAATCGTTATAGAGTTTATATATTTTTAGAACACCAATGTAAAATGCTGAAGTCATACCAAATAAGAACATAAATGTTCCCCAAAGACCAAAAAAGTGCATAGGTCTTTTTCCAAATTTTGATAAAAATGAGATCGTTATTAAATCTAAAAAACCATTAACAAATCTGTCCATTCCAAATTTAGTTACTCCGTATTTTCTTGCTTGATGTTTTACTACTTTCTCACCAATTTTAGTAAAACCTTCATTTTTTGCTAAAACAGGAATATACCTGTGCATTTCTCCACTAACTTTTACCGTTTTAATTACTTCTTTCTTGTAGGCTTTTAATCCACAGTTAAAATCATGTAATTTTAATCCTGAAGTTTTTCTTGCTGCAGCATTAAATAGTTTTGATGGAATATTTTTTGTAATAACATTGTCATAACGTTTCTTTTTCCAACCAGAGATAAGATCAAAATTTTCTTTAATGATTAAATCATATAATTCAGGAATTTCATCCGGATTATCTTGTAAATCTGCATCCATAGTAATTACTACATCCCCTTCCGCTAAATCGAACCCAGCATCTAATGCTTGTGATTTTCCATAGTTTTTCTGAAAACGAATTCCTCTTATGGCAGTATTTTCGTTGGATAATTTATTAATAATACCCCAAGAATTATCTAAACTACCATCATCAATGAAGATGATCTCATAGATATAGCCATTTGAATGCATTACCGTTGCAATCCAATCGTATAATTCTTGTAAAGATTCTTCTTCATTTAGAAGAGGTATGACTATCGAAATATCCATATTTTAAAAATTGAATCTACTTTTTAGTAAAACAAAAGTAGTTTTTCTTCTATCCTTTCAACTAAAATTGATCTATTTTAACTTGAATTTAATATTCTTCTTCTTTATTTTTTTTTAATATCAAGGCAAAAAGTAATCCCATAATTGAAGATATTGCTAATGTTGAAAAGTATCCTTTAATTTGAGCAACTAAAGAAAAATTATCTTGATTTCGGATATCTTCAATAGCCTGATCCATTTGATCCATTGGTACATTAAAATTCTCCATCATTTCAGTTGTTGTCAATATAGTTAACTCTTTGACAGTATTTTGTAATTCAGGATCTATGACCGAAAAAATCAAAAAAGTAAGAACTGCAGATATAAGAAGTGCTAAAGCGTTAGAGATAAAGAACACAGAAAAACCCTCTTTAAAACTCATAAAACCATCTTGCGCTTTTTTTAAACTTCCCAAGACCCAGAATCCATTGACAAAAAAACTAACAAATACAAGTCCCGCATACCAGTAGCTTACAAAAAAGTTAATATCAATTGCATATGCATAAAGAAGTAGAGAAATTAGAAATAAGCCATAGTATAAACCGAAGTTGATACCTTTAGTTTTGATAAGTTCATTCATTATTTTAAGTTTTAATTTTTACAAATATATTAAATTGATATTGAAGTTTTTTATAATAAAATATTAGTCTAGGAACTTTTATAAATTTTGTTATTTTTTAACTGTATAAATAAAAATAGATTGTAAATTTGTACCGGCAAGTCCTACACAACTAGCTCCCTTTGAATCCTCCAGGGCGGGAACGCAGCAAAGGTATTAGGTTGTAGCGGTGTGATGTAGATAGCTTGCCATTTTTTGTGCCCTAAAGTTTCGTTCTATTAATTAGTATTTTTCTTCCAAAACTTTTTTAACTTTACATTTATAATATAATACATTATTATGTCTAAAGTAGTTTTAATTACAGGAGCATCGTCAGGGATAGGAAAAGCAATTGCAATTTTTTTACAAAAAAAAGGCTACATAGTATACGGAACAAGTCGCAATCCTAAAAATATCGAACCCTTAACATTTCATTTAATAGCTTTAGATGTATTGAATAATAAATCTATAATTGAAGCTATTAATTTAGTGATTAAAAAAGAAGGTAAGTTAGATGTTTTAGTCAATAATGCAGGGATGGGGATGACTGGTTCTGTTGAGGACACACCAACAGAAGAAATGCGTAAAGTTTTTAATACTAATTTATTTGGCGCCATTGATGTGATGAAGGCTGTTTTACCTCAAATGAGAATTCAAAATTCTGGAATTATAATTAATATAACCTCAATTGCAGGTTATATGGGTTTGCCATATAGAGGTGTTTATTCAGCCACAAAGGGAGCACTAGAAATTATTACTGAAGCGGCAAGAATAGAAATTAAAAATTTTGGTATTGATATTGTGAATGTAGCTCCAGGAGATTTTGCTACCAACATAGCTTTTAGTAGATATCATACTCCTGTTTTCGAAAATTCTGCTTACAAAGAGAATTATCAAGCAAATTTAGATTTAATTGATGCGCATGTTGACCGTGGAATGAATCCATCAGAAATGGCAAAAAAAGTTTTTAAAATCATCAATACAAAAAAACCTAAAATTCATTACAAGGTTGGGAGCAATATGGAGAAGTTTTCTATTGTTTTAAAAAGAATTTTACCAGATAAAATTTATGAAAAATTATTAATGAATCATTATAAATTATAATTCGTTTAATTGTTTATAAATGATAGTAAATACTTTTTATTCCATTAAAAAAATAAATTACATCTAAGTATCTTTGTATTTATTAAATAAATTATTAGGAACTAAATATATATAAATGAAATTTTTTATAGACACAGCAAATTTAGATCAAATAAAAGAAGCACAGGCTTTGGGTATTTTAGACGGGGTTACTACTAACCCTTCTCTAATGGCTAAAGAAGGAATAACAGGAGTAGCGAATATTATCGGCCATTACAAAGAAATTTGTAAATTGGTAGACGGTGATGTTTCAGCTGAAGTAATAGCTACTGATTTTGATGGAATGGTAAAAGAAGGTGAAGCTTTAGCCGCTTTAAACCCTCAAATCGTTGTAAAATTACCAATGATAAAAGATGGAATTAAGGCATGTAAATATTTTTCATCAAAAGGAATCAAAACTAATGTAACCCTAGTATTTTCTGCTGGTCAAGCATTATTAGCCGCTAAAGCTGGAGCTACATATGTTTCACCTTTTATTGGTCGATTAGATGATATTTCTACCGATGGTTTAAATTTGATTTCTGAGATAAGATTGATTTATGATAATTATGGATTTGAAACTCAAATTTTAGCAGCATCTGTTCGTCACACAATGCATATTATAGATTGTGCAAAATTAGGTTCCGATGTAATGACCGGTCCTTTAAGTGCTATCGAAGGCTTATTAAAACATCCTCTAACTGATATCGGATTAGCTAAATTTTTAGCAGATTATAAGAAAGGCAATTAGAAAAAAAGAAGTAAAGTTAGGTAATAACAAAATTTTGCTCCTTTGTTACTGTAATAAATGTATCCAAAAAAAGAATTAGCCCAATTAGTTATTGCTGCTTGCGATCAATTCAATATTGATACAGTGGTAATTTCTCCAGGTTCTAGAAGTGCTCCATTAACAATTGGATTTTCTAATCATAAAGATTTTAAAACTATCAGTATTGTTGACGAGCGCTGTGCCGCTTTTTTTGCTTTAGGTATAGCGCAACAAATTAAAAAACCGGTTGCTGTTTTATGTACCTCTGGCTCAGCTTTATTAAACTATTACCCTGCAATAGCAGAAGCTTTTTACAGTAATATCCCTCTAGTTATTATTTCTGCAGATAGGCCAAAACACCTAATAGATATTGGCGATGGACAAACAATTCGACAAGAAAATGTTTTCGAAAATCACATTCTATTTTCGGCAAACCTAATTGAGAATCCAAAGCTTAAAACTCAAAATATATATTTAATAGTTGAGGCACTAAAGACTTCCGTTTCAGAACAAGGGCCAGTTCATATAAATGTTCCTTTTGATGAGCCTTTATATGAGACAGTAGATGTTTTAGAAAAATTTCATTTACCACCTGCTTCTATAAGTCCTTTAGGTAATTCAAATATTGATTATTCTTTTTTCACAGATATTTGGAACAAAGCAAAAAAGAAAATAATTTTAGTAGGTGTAAGTTATCCCGACGAACAAATAAATCAACTTATTAATTTTTATGTAAATGATACTTCTGTTTTAATATTGACAGAAACTACTTCTAACTTAAGTCATAAAAATATAGTTGACTCAATAGATCAGCTTATTTTTTCTTTAAATGAAGATCAATTTAAAGACTTAAAACCGGATATTCTGATAACTTTTGGAGGAATGATAATATCTAAAAGAGTAAAACAGTTTTTAAGAAATCATCAGCCAAAGCATCATTGGAATATAGATCAGAATAAAGCAACAAATACATTTTTTTGTTTGACAGAGTTTATTAAGCAAAAACCCATTGACTTTTTTAGGAGTTTTAATCCTAACACTAAAAAAATAGAAAGTAACTATCAGCAAAAATGGTTAACCTTTAGAGATCATAAAAGAATAAAACACCAAGAATATTTAAATAATATTGAGCACTCAGATTTTAAAGTTTTTGAACAAGTAATAGATAGTATTCCTGAGAATTCTCAATTACAAATTAGTAATAGCTCCATTATCAGGTACGCACAATTATTTTCTATTAATAAACGGATAGCTGTATACTGCAATAGAGGAACTAGTGGTATTGATGGGAGTACTAGTACAGCAATTGGAGCTGCTTTCGAATCAAAAAAACAAACTATTTTTATTTCTGGTGACTTAAGTTTTTTCTACGATAGTAATGCATTGTGGAATAAGCATATACCTGTTGATTTTAGAATTATATTAATTAATAATTCTGGAGGAGGAATCTTCAAAATTATTCCTGGACCTTCTACAACTAATGCAATTAAATACTTTGAAACACCTCATTGTTTGACAGCTAGACACTTGTGTGAAATGTATGGCTTTGAATACCAGGTTGCTTCATCTACAGAAAATTTAAATAGCAGTCTAAAAGGATTTTATGAAATCTCAGAAAAACCAAAAATTTTAGAAATTTTCACCCCAAGTGCTAAAAATGATTTAATTTTAAAAGAATATTTTAATTATATAAAATAATGGATTTACAAGAAGGAGATAAAGTGCAGCTAATAATTGAAACAGAGACAACTCTTGGTTATACTGTTTTAATTGATGATGAATTTGACGGATTGTTATATAGAAATGAGATTTTCCAAGAATTGGAAGAAAACATGGAGGTAATTGGTTACATAAAAACAATTAGAGAGGACGGTAAAATAGATGTTTCGTTGCGTCCTCAAGGTTTTAGAAATGTTATAAATTCTGATGTGGATAAGATTCTTACCAAATTAAATGATAGTAGGGAGGGTTTTATTTTATTAACTGATAAAAGTTCTCCAGAATCAATTAAATTTCATTTAAAAATGAGTAAAAAATCATTTAAGAAAGCGGTAGGGAATTTATATAAACAAAAACAGATTATTATTAAATCAGACAGGATAGAGCTAATTAAAGCATAGATTATGATAAAACCTAATTGGAAGACTGCAAAAGTATATGAAGATATTACTTATAAAAAATCAAATGGAGTAGCTAGAATTGCATTTAACAGACCAAATGTTAGAAATGCTTTTCGACCAAAAACTACTAAAGAATTATATGATGCATTCTATGATGCAGGAGAAGATACCTCAATTGGTGTTGTATTATTATCAGCAGAAGGACCAAGTACCAAAGATGGTGTGTATTCTTTTTGTTCAGGAGGTGATCAAAAATCCCGTGGACAACAGGGTTACGTTGGGGATGATGGTTATCATCGTTTAAATATATTAGAAGTACAGCGTTTAATTCGTTTTATGCCAAAAGCCGTTATCGCAGTAGTTCCCGGATGGGCTGTAGGTGGCGGTCATAGTTTGCATGTTATTTGTGATTTAACTTTAGCGTCAAAAGAACATGCTATTTTTAAACAAACAGATGCAGATGTAACCTCTTTTGATGGAGGTTATGGTTCAGCATACTTAGCAAAAATGGTAGGACAAAAAAGAGCAAGAGAAATCTTTTTTTTAGGAAGAAATTATTCTGCACAAGAAGCTTATGAAATGGGAATGGTGAATGCGGTTATTCCACATGATGAATTAGAAGACACAGCATTTCAATGGGCACAAGAGATTTTAGAAAAATCCCCTATGTCTATAAAAATGTTGAAGTTTGCTATGAATTTAACAGACGATGGTATGGTCGGTCAACAAGTTTTTGCTGGAGAAGCAACTCGTTTAGCTTACATGACAGACGAAGCAAAGGAGGGAAGAGATGCTTTCTTAGAAAAAAGAAAGCCTAATTTCCCTAAAAAGTGGATACCATAGAGGTATTTTAATGATCTCAAAATAACAGTAGCCTAATATGATTTAAAGGTGACTTATGAAAATAATTTGTATTGGGCGCAATTACGCGAAACACATTGAGGAGCTAGCAAATGAGAAGCCTGACAGCCCTGTAGTTTTTCTAAAGCCAGATTCAGCTATACTTCCAAGAAAAAATCCATTTTTTATACCTCCATTTTCTAATGATATTCATTATGAGGTAGAGGTTTTAGTGAAAATTAATAAAGTAGGTAAACATATTTCAGAGAAATTTGCGCATAAATATTACGATGAGATTGGTTTAGGGATAGATTTCACAGCAAGAGATGTTCAAGAGAAGTGTAAAGAAAAAGGTTTGCCTTGGGAAAAAGCAAAAGCTTTTGATGGTAGTGCTGTTCTAGGTGAGTTTTATGCAAAAGAACAATTTAATTTAGATAACCTTAAATTTCAATTAAAAAAAAATAAAGAGTTAGTTCAAGATGGAAATACAAATGGTATGCTTTGGAAAATTGATGAATTAATTTCTTACGTCTCACAATACTTCACCTTAAAAAAGGGAGATATTATTTTTACAGGTACTCCTTCAGGAGTAGGTAGAGTTATAGAAAACGATGTTTTAATTGGTACATTAGAAGGTAAAGAAGCTTTTAATATCAGAGTAAAATAATAACTACTAGGGTTTAAAATTATCAAGAAATAACTTGAATTTTAAAAATTAAAATAAATGAAAGCAGAAATAATAACCATAGGAGATGAGATTTTAATTGGTCAAATCGTTGATACCAATTCTCAGTGGATTAGTACAAAGTTAAATCAAATAGGAGTTTCTGTTTATCAAATATCATCTATCCAAGATGATAAACAACATATTTTAAATGCATTAAAAGAGGCTCAAGATAGAGCTGATATTGTTTTTATTACTGGTGGATTAGGTCCAACAAAAGACGATATTACCAAACATACAATTACAGAATATTTTAAAGATATTTTAGTATTAAATCAAGAAGTAGTATCTCACATAGAGCAATTATTTAAAACCTATAATATTCCTTTTAGTGAAATGAATCGTTTACAAGGAATGATGCCCTCAAAAGCACTATACCTTAAGAATGATATTGGAACAGCACCAGGAATGTGGTTTTTAGAAAATAAAACGATATTTATTTCAATGCCAGGAGTTCCCAATGAAATGAAAAATTTGATGCGTAAGTATGTACTTCCTAAAATACAGGATGAATTTAATTTACCTCACATAATTCATAAAACGGTTATGACTTACGGACAGGGTGAAAGCGTTGTTTCGCAAAGAATTTCTGACTTTGAGAATAATTTACCTCCTTTTATAAAATTAGCTTATTTACCAAACTATGGACGAGTTAGATTAAGACTAACGGCAAAAGGTGATAATAAAAATATTTTAGAATCAACGCTAGAAGATTTATTAAAACAATTATATCAATTGATTCCGGATATTATTTCAGGTTTAGATGAGACAGGAACAATAGAGAATAAAGTTGGAAAATTACTAAAAGAAAGAAATCAAACAATTTGTTCAGCAGAGAGTATTACTGGTGGAAGAATTGCTGCAAACTTAGTTGAAATACCCGGTGCATCATCTTATTTTAAGGGAAGTATAGTTGCTTATTCAGCTGAGCTTAAACAAAAGCTCCTAAATGTTTCAAAAAATATAATTGACAAATATTCTTTAGTCAGTAAAGAAGTTGCTGAGCAAATGGCAATTAATGTAAGAGAGAAATTACAAACAGATTATGCAATTTCAGTAACCGGTAATGCCGGACCATCAAAAGATCATAATGATAAAAGTATCGGTTTAGTTTATATTACTATTGCATCAAAAAATGGAGTTTTAACAAATGAGTTTAATTTTGGCCAACCCAGAGAGAAAGTAATAAAGAGAACTGTAAATAAAGCACTAGAATTATTATCAATAGAAATTCTAAAAAATTAGCAGAATAGTTTTGTTTGAACTTAAAAAAATATGTAAATTTGCACCTCGTTTAGAGATAACACAATAAAAAGCGATCCAGAAGATGTCAAAAGTTTGTGAATTAACAGGAAAAAAAGCAATGGTTGGGAATAATGTTTCTCATGCCATGAATAGAACTAAAAGAAAATTTAACGCTAATCTTATGACTAAGCGTTTTTATATACCAGAAGAAGATAAATGGGTTACCCTAAAAATATCAGCATCTGCATTAAAAAACATTAATAGGAAAGGTATTTCTGCAGTTATTAAGGACGCGAAAGCGAACGGATTTTTAACTAAGTAATCTCACCTGAATAAAAATATACAGAGATGGCAAAAAAAGGAAACAGAGTTCAAGTAATATTAGAATGTACTGAACATAAAGGAACTGGTAAACCAGGGACTTCAAGATACATTACAACAAAGAATAAGAAGAATTCTCCAGATAGAATGGAAATCAAAAAATTCAATTCTATCTTAAAGAAAATGACAGTTCACAAAGAAATTAAATAGTTAGGATCATGGCAAAGAAATCAGTAGCATCATTACAGACAGGAGCAAAAAGGTTAAGTAAAGCTATAAAAATGGTAAAATCCCCTAAGACCGGAGCTTACATGTTTGTAGAATCTATTATGGATCCTTCTAAAGTAAATGACTTTTTAGCAAAAAAGTAATAGTTTACTCATAAAATATTTAAAGCTACTTTCTAATCAGAAAGTAGCTTTTTTTATATATTTACATTTTAGGCTAAATTCTTATTTAAAATAGTAATTAGCTTTATTTATTATAATATGAGATTTCTTTTAAGTTCTAAGAAATAGTATACATTCAAAATATGAGTTTTTTTAAAAAGATATTTTCAAAAGAAAAAAAAGATACCTTAGATAAAGGTTTAGAAAAAACAAAAACAAGTTTTTTTTCTAAACTATCTAAAGTTGTTGCTGGTAAATCGAAAGTAGATGACGATGTATTAGATAATTTAGAAGAGATATTAGTTGCTTCTGATGTCGGTGTTGATACTACTCTTAAAATAATTAATAGAATAGAGGAAAGGGTCGCTAGAGAGAAGTATGTTGGTACAGAAGAATTAAATAATATTTTAAAGCAAGAAATAGCAGGTTTATTATCAGAGACAAACTTAGCCGACGAAACTGAATTTACTATACCTTTAAATCAAAAACCTTTTGTTATTATGGTTGTTGGTGTAAACGGTGTAGGGAAGACTACAACTATAGGTAAATTAGCTAGTCAGTTTAAAAAGCAAGGATTGAAAGTTGTTTTAGGAGCAGCAGATACTTTTAGAGCTGCGGCTATAGATCAGTTACAGGTTTGGGCAGATAGAACAGGTGTGCCACTTGTGCGACAAGAAATGGGTTCTGACCCTGCTTCTGTTGCTTTTGATACTTTAAAATCTGCAGTTACTCAAAATGCAGATGTAGTAATTATCGACACAGCAGGACGCTTGCACAACAAAGTAAATCTAATGAACGAATTGACTAAGATTAAACGTGTAATGCAGAAAGTTGTAGAAGATGCGCCTCAAGAGGTTTTACTAGTTTTAGACGGTTCTACTGGTCAAAATGCATTTGAGCAAGCAAAGCAATTTACAAAAGCAACAGAAGTTACATCTTTAGCCGTTACAAAACTGGATGGTACAGCAAAAGGTGGTGTAGTAATTGGGATTTCAGATCAATTTCAAATTCCAGTAAAATATATTGGAGTAGGAGAAGGAATAGATGATTTACAAGTTTTTAATAAAAATGAATTTGTAGATTCTTTTTTTAAATAGTATTCAAATCATATAAAAAAAACTCCTTTTACAATTAGTTAAAGGAGTTTTTTTATATGATTTAGTTAGGTTATATATTAAATACCTAAAGAAGTAAATAAACTTTTTAATCTTGGATCAGAGGGTCTTGGAGCATTAGCATCAACAATGTTTCCTTTTGGATCAATTAATATAAATCTTGGTATGGAATTTATTTTATAAGCTTGTTGAAACGAATTATCTTTTCCTATCCAAAGTTGTGTTCCACCCATTTGCCTTTTTTTAATGAAGCTCCTCCATTTTTTTTCTGCAGCATCCCAAGAACCCCCATTTCTTCTTTGATCATCAGTAGATATACTTATAAATTCGATATTTTTATTCTTATATTCTTTCATTAATTTTTCCAATGAAGGAATTTGTTGAATACATGGTCCGCACCAAGTGGCCCAAACATCAATATATACATACTTACCTAAAAAAGAGTTTAAAGATTTTTTACCTCCATTATAATCCATATAATCCGAGAAAGTTGGTGAAGTAGAACCAATAGATGTCTTTAAATTATCAGAATATGCTCTTTGAAAATAAGTTACCATTTTCTCACTCTGTTTGACTGCATCTAAAGATAAAGCACTATCTAAGTTTTTATATAAATTTAAAATACTATCAAAATCCTTTTTTAATCTAGCAACTTTTCTATCAAAAGATTGTTTATCTAGTTTTAAAATTAATTCTGGATTTCCAATACTCTGACTCATTGCTATTTGAGATAATATGTAATTACTGTTATCAGAACCATTCCCAGAGTATTTAAAGCTAGACATAAATTTTTCTGAATCTCCAGTTAGATTAATATTAAATCCATTTTTTAGATAGATAGGCGCTCTTTTAGATCTACTCGTTTGAAAAGTATATATGTCTACTTTATTAACTTTAAGAGTATCTTTAAACGTGCCATCAGTATTTATTTTTATAGTTTTAATAATCCCGTTTCTACCTCCGATTGTAATTAAAGAGTCTTTATTATTTTCTAATCTACCTGTAATTGTAGCGTAATCTGTTGATTTACTAACACATGAAACTAAAATACTTATACTAAAAAGGAATATTGCTAATACTTTCATTCTTTAATTTTTAAATTTGACTGCAAATATAGAATATTCTTCTATAGAAATATTGTTAAAATCATTTGCATATACAAATACGAATTTGCACTTTTGAAAAATAATAAGATCATTTATGAGCACATTCCACTACATAGATAATAAATTACTTGATTTAGCTAAAATTCATCAAATAATTTCTTCAGAAGCAAAATTAGTTTTGTCCAATAATGCTATTCAGAAAATTGAAAAGTGCAGAGTTTTCTTAAATGAAAAAATGAAATCTATTTCGAAACCAATATATGGAATCAATACAGGTTTTGGGGCTTTATATAATGTGAAAATTGATGGAAATAATCTTCAAAAGCTACAAGAGAATTTAGTAATGAGTCATGCTTGTGGAGCTGGAGAAGAGATAACTAATGAGGTTGTGAAATTAATGCTACTTTTTAAGATACAAGCTTTAAGTTATGGCCATTCTGGAGTACAATTAGCTACGGTTAATAGATTGATCGACTTTTATAATAATGATATTTTTCCTGTTGTATACTCTCAAGGATCATTAGGAGCTTCAGGAGATTTATCACCTTTAGCGCATTTATCACTACCGTTAATAGGTTTAGGAGAGGTAATTTATAAAAACGAAAAAATATCGGGTCAGAGATTGTTGGAGATTTTTTCTTGGGACAAGATTAATCTTCAGTCAAAAGAAGGTCTAGCTTTACTGAATGGAACACAATTTATGTCTGCCTTTGGGATTCATTGTTTATTGAAATCACATAAACTATCTTATTTAGCAGATTTAATTGGAACGATATCTTTGGAAGGTTTTGATGGTAGAATAGAACCTTTTAGTCACTTGATTCATTCTGTGAGGCCTCACAACGGTCAAATAAAAACTGCTGCAAGAATTAAAGGTTTCCTTCAGGATAGTAATTTAATATCACAAGAAAAAAAACATATCCAAGATCCCTATTCTTTTAGGTGTATGCCCCAGGTTCATGGAGCTACAAAGGATACAATTAAATTTGTGACAGAAACTTTTCTTACAGAAATAAACTCTGTAACAGATAATCCTAATATTTTTGTTGATGAAAATGAAATTATATCTGGAGGAAATTTTCATGGCCAACCTTTAGCATTAGGATTAGATTTTCTTGCAATTTCAATCGCAGAGCTAGGTAATATATCAGAGAGAAGGATTTATCAACTAGTTTCTGGTCATAGACATTTACCACCTTTTTTGGTTTCTAATCCAGGGTTAAATTCTGGTTTTATGATACCACAATATACTGCAGCTAGTATAGTTAGTCAGAATAAACAATACGCTACTCCGGCTAGTATAGATTCTATAGAATCTAGTAATGGTCAAGAAGATCATGTTTCAATGGGTGCTAACGCAGCGACTAAATGTAAAAAAGTAGTAGATAATCTTCAAACTATTTTAGCCATAGAGATGTTTACTGCCTCACAAGCTCTAAGTTTTGGAAATGGAAAATCATCACCTTTCTTAGAATCTATGGTTAGTTTATTTCGACAAGAAGTTACTATTGTTTCTCAAGACAGAGTGATGCATCACGATATAGTAAATGCATCTGAATTCATTAATTCTTTAGAAATTGATAATAATGAGTTATTTGAATAAAGTAATAATTTAAGATTCTGTTTCTGACTCTGTTCTTGTTTCAAGCTTTTTCTTACCTTTTTTAATTTTTATAGTAAGTTCATCTTTTCTTTCATCTAAATCCATTGTAATAGTATCTCCTTCGGATAGTTTAGAATTTACAATTTCTTCAGCTAGAGCATCTTCTATATATTTCTGGATAGCTCTTTTAAGAGGTCTTGCTCCGTATTTTTTATCGAATCCTTTGTCAGCTATATAATCTTTTGCCTTTTCGCTTAAATTAAGTTTATAGCCTAAATCAGATATCCTATTAAGTAATTTGTCTAATTCAATATCTATTATTAGATGGATATCTTTTCTCTCAAGCGTATTAAATATGATTACATCATCAATTCTATTTAAGAACTCTGGTGCAAATGATTTTTTCAAAGCACCTTCTATAACTGATTTCGCATGTGTATCTGCTTGTTCTTTTTTAGAAGTAGTTCCAAAACCTACACCACCTCCAAAATCTTTTAATTGACGAGCGCCAATATTAGAGGTCATAATAATGATTGTATTTCTAAAATCAATTTTTCTACCTAAGCTATCTGTAATATGTCCATCATCTAAAATCTGAAGCAGTGTATTAAATACATCTGGATGCGCCTTCTCTATTTCATCAAGTAATATAACGGAATAAGGTTTTCTTCTAACTTTTTCAGTTAATTGTCCGCCTTCTTCGTACCCAACATATCCGGGAGGTGCTCCAATTAATCGAGATATAGCAAATTTCTCCATATACTCACTCATATCAATTCTAATTAAAGAATCCTCAGAATCAAATAATTCTCGAGCTAATACTTTTGCTAATTGTGTTTTTCCAACACCAGTTTGGCCTAAGAAAATAAAAGAACCAATAGGTTTATTAGGGTCTTTTAATCCCACCCTATTTCTTTGAATCGCTTTTACAACTTTAGTGACAGCTTCATCCTGTCCGATAACTTTTCCTTTTATTAATAGAGGTAATTCAGATAAACGGTTAGTCTCGGCTTCTGCAACTCTATTAACAGGAATCCCAGTCATCATAGAGACAACTTCAGCTACATTATCTTCCGTTACCATTTCTCTATTTAGTTTAGAGTCATCTTCCCAATGTTTTTGAGCAGAATCTAAAGCAACTTCTGTATTTTTTTCATCATCACGCAGCTTAGCAGCTTCCTCATATTTTTGCCCATTTACAGCATTCGTTTTATTGTTACGAATAATTTCTAATTGCGTTTCTAAATCAAGAACTTGTTGAGGGACTACAATGTTTGTGATATGTATTCTAGATCCTGCCTCATCTAAAGCATCAATAGCTTTATCTGGCAAATACCTGTCTGTCATGTACCTGTTAGTTAATTTCACACAAGCCTCTATAGCATTATCTGTATAATTTACATGATGATGTTCTTCATATTTACTTTTTATATTTTGTAAAATCTGAATAGTTTCTTCAACTGAAGTTGGCTCTACTATTACCTTTTGAAAACGACGTTCTAGTGCTCCATCTTTTTCAATATTTGTTCTGAATTCATCAAGGGTAGTAGCCCCTATACACTGAATTTCACCTCTAGCTAAGGCAGGTTTAAGCATGTTAGAAGCATCTAATGAGCCTGTAGCCGCACCTGCACCAACTATAGTATGAATTTCATCAATAAATAAAATAATATCTTCATTTTTTTCTAATTCATTCATTAAAGCTTTCATGCGTTCTTCAAATTGGCCACGGTATTTTGTGCCAGCAACTAAGCTTGCCAAATCTAAGGAAACTAAACGTTTGTCAAATAAAATTCTAGAGACTTTACGTTCAACGATTCTTAGTGCAAGACCTTCTGCAATTGCAGATTTACCAACACCTGGTTCTCCAATTAACATTGGATTATTTTTCTTTCTTCTGCTTAGTATTTGAGACACACGTTCAATCTCTTTTTTTCTTCCAACAACTGGATCTAACTTCCCTAACTCAGCTAAAGCAGTTAAGTCTCTTCCAAAATTATCTAGAACAGGTGTTTTAGATTTTTTTGTAGCTTTCTCTTTTTTTGTTGATTGCTGTTGTTCAAATGGATTTGTTTTTTCCGATGAAAATTCATCATCTGAAGGTGTTTCTGCAATGGGGTTTAAAGGTAAATCATTGTCAACATGTAACTCTTTATAAAGTTCTTTGGTTACATCATAATTTACATTATATTTCTGTAATAATTTTGTGGCAGGATCATTTTCATTTCGTAAAATACAAAGAAGTAAATGAGCTGTATCTATTGCCTCACTTTGATATAATTTAGCTTCTAGAAAAGTTGTTTTTAATGCTTTTTCGGCTTGTCTAGTTAGGTGTAGGTTTTTCTTACTTGTTCTAGCTAACAAAGTAGGTTCAGCAGGATTTAATTGTTCTAGTTTTTTTCTTAAAAGAACTAAGTCGACATCAAAAGTTGTTAAAATTTCAATAGCTTTTCCATCGTCTTTTCTAATTAACCCTAAAAGAAGATGTTCTGTTCCAATAAAATCATTTCCTAAACGTAAAGCTTCTTCTTTACTAAATGTAATTACATCTCTAACTTTTGGTGAAAAATTGTCGTCCATACTTTGTGTATATATATTGTAAATTTACTCCTTTTTTTTACAAGAAAATCACAAAAAATATGCCAAGCTTAAAAAACTGACAATTTTGCCTATTTATAATGATAAAAACCACTGAATATCAGTAAGATAAAATAATGTAAAATATTATTAAATAATGTTGATAACTCTTCTGTTTTAGAAAGGCTAAAACCTTTGTAAATACTGATATAAATACTATCTTGCCTATACTAAAAAATATAACAAAAATTAATAGAATATTTATATGGCAGACGGAGAAAAGTTAATTCCGATTAACATTGAAGAGCAGATGAAATCTGCATACATCGATTACTCGATGTCAGTTATTGTTTCAAGAGCATTACCAGATGTAAGAGATGGTCTAAAACCGGTACATAGAAGAGTATTGTTCGGTATGCATGAACTTGGAATTAAAGCAACCGGTACCTATAAAAAATCAGCAAGAATTGTAGGTGAAGTTTTAGGGAAATATCACCCACATGGAGATACTTCTGTTTATGATTCTATGGTCCGTATGGCACAAAATTGGAGTGTTCGCTATATGATGGTTGATGGCCAGGGTAACTTTGGGTCCGTTGATGGAGATTCTCCGGCAGCAATGCGTTACACAGAGGTGAGGATGCAGAAAATATCAGAAGATATGTTAGCTGATATTGAAAAAGATACTGTAGATCATCGTTTAAACTTTGATGATACACTTCAGGAACCAACAGTTTTACCAACCAGAATTCCTAATCTATTAGTAAACGGAGCTTCTGGAATTGCAGTAGGTATGGCTACTAATATGGCTCCGCACAATCTTACTGAAGTAATTAATGGTACTGTTGCATATATTGAAAACAATGATATTGATATAGACGGATTGATGGAGCATATAACTGCACCAGATTTTCCAACTGGAGGGACTATTTACGGTTATGATGGTGTAAGAGATGCTTTTCATACTGGTCGTGGACGTATTGTAATGCGCGCTAAAGCAGTTATAGAAGAGGTTAAGGGTAGAGAATGTATTATTGTTACAGAAATACCTTACCAGGTGAATAAGGCAGAAATGATTAAGAAAACTGCTGAACTAGTAAATGATAAAAAGTTAGAGGGGATTTCAAATATTCGAGATGAGTCTGATAGAAATGGAATGCGAGTAGTATACATCTTAAAGCGTGATGCAATTCCAAATATTGTTTTAAATAAATTATACAAATACACACAATTACAGACTTCTTTTAGTGTAAATAATATTGCTTTGGTAAAAGGACGTCCAGAGCAACTAAACTTAAAGCAGTTAATTCATTATTTTGTAGAACATAGACATGAAGTAGTTGTTAGGAGAACAGAATTTGAATTAAAGAAAGCAGAAGCAAGAGCACATATATTAGAGGGTTTAATTATTGCATCAGATAATATTGATGAAGTAATTAAAATAATTAGAGGTTCTAGTAATGCAGATGAGGCAAGAGAGGCTTTAATTACTCGTTTTGAATTGTCAGAAATTCAAGCCAAGGCTATTGTAGAGATGCGTTTACGTCAATTAACTGGATTAGAACAAGATAAATTACGTACTGAATTTGATGCAATTATAGAAACAATTTCAGATTTAAAAGATATCTTAACTAATGAACCTAGACGTTATCAAATTATAAAAGATGAATTACTCCTTATTAAAGATAAATACGGGGATGAGCGAAGATCTGTTATAGAATATGCTGGAGGTGATATGCGAATTGAAGATATGATTCCTGACACCAAAGTAGTTGTAACAATTTCTAATGCAGGATATTTAAAGAGAACAAATCTAGATGAATATAAAGTCCAAAATAGAGGAGGAAGAGGACAAAAAGGTGCTACTACTAGAAATGAAGATTTCTTAGAACATTTATTTGTAGGTACAAATCATCAATATATGATGTTCTTTACTCAAAAAGGAAAAGTATTCTGGATGCGAGTATATGAAATACCAGAAGGTGGTAAAAACACCAAAGGTAGAGCTATGCAAAACTTAATCAATATTGAGCAAGACGATAAAGTAAAAGCTTTTTTAGTAACACAAGATTTAAAAGATGAAGAATATATCAATAGTCATTATGTAATTATGGCAACAAAGAAAGGTCAAGTTAAAAAGACTTCTCTTGAACAATATTCTCGTCCAAGAACAAATGGTATTAATGCAATTACAATTAAAGAAGGAGATGAATTATTAGAAGCAAAATTAACAACTGGTGATAGCCAAGTAATGTTAGCTTTAAAATCTGGTAAAACTATTCGTTTTGAAGAAGCTAAAACTCGACCTATGGGAAGAACAGCTTCTGGAGTTCGAGGAATTACTCTACAAAGTGAATCTGATGAACTAATAGGTATGATAGCAGTAAATGACATGGATAGTAATATTTTAGTTGTTTCTGAAAAAGGTTATGGCAAGCGTTCTAAATTAGAGGATTATAGAATCACTAATAGAGGAGGTAAAGGAGTAAAAACTTTAAACATATCTGAAAAGACAGGAAATTTAGTAGCTATAAAAAATGTTGATGATTCTAATGATTTAATGATTATCAATAGATCTGGTTTAACAATTAGAATGGCTGTTGAGGATTTAAGAGTGATGGGACGAGCAACTCAAGGAGTACGTTTAATAAATATTAAAGATTCAGATAGTATCGCTGCTGTTGCTAAAGTTGCACACGAAGAGGATACTGATGAAGATATCAATGAAGAAGGTTTAGAGGAAGAAAATGAAAATAGTTCAGATGATGTAAATGAATCTAACGAAAATCAAGAATAATAATAAATTTTAATTAAGAATAATAATGAAAAAACAAATTATAACATTGTTTTTAGTACTAATTTCTATTGTTGCTTTTGCACAAAAAAATGAACTAAAAGCCGCAAAAAAAGCAATTAAAAATAAAGTTTTTGCTGAAGCAATAACTGCTATTTCATCCGCAGAGTCTTTAATGGGTAATATGTCTGATAAAAATAAGGCAGAATTTTATTTTTTAAAAGGACAAGCTTTTGCAGGTCAAAAGAAATATAAAGTTGCCGCAGAATCTTTTAATAAACTCATTTCATTTGAAGAAGAAATAGGCAGAAAAAGATATTCTAGTAAGGCATTGCCAATGTTAGGCCAATTGACAAAAGAGGTTTCAGAAAAAGCTTTAAAACTATATAATGTTGAAAAAGATTTTAGTAGAGCGACTCAGCTATTTTATTTAACCTATAAGTTAAGCCCCAAAGATACAGCCTTTATGTATAATGCAGCAGTAAGTGCTACACAAGCAAAAGAATATGATACAGCTATCAGTTATTATAAAGAATTAGAGAAGATTGGATATACAGGTATTGTTATTGAGTATTTTGCATCTAATAATAAATCTGGTCTAGAAGAGTCTTTTGACTCAAAAGCACTCAGGGATGGTGGTGTTAAATCGGGATTATATATTAACCCAGTAGATAAAAGCTCTGAATCTAAGAGCTCAACTATTGTTAAAAATATTGCTTTAATATTGAAGGATCAAGGTAAAGTTGATTTAGCAATTAAAGCATTAAGTGTAGCAAGAGAAGCAAATCCGAATGATATAAATTTACTTTTAGCAGAAGCTGAATTATATATTAAATTAGACAAAATGGATAAGTTTGGTGAGCTTATGGAAGAAGCTGTTAAAATGGACCCAAATAATCCTGCATTATTTTTTAATTTAGGGGTTGTTAATTATAATCAAAAAAAGAAAGCAGAAGCAGAAGGGTATTATAGAAAAGCCATTGAATTAGATCCAGAGTATAGAGACGCTCATTTAAATTTAGCTTATTCAATTTTAAATGAAAGAGTTGCCATAGTCGAAGAAATGAATGAAAGTTTAAGCGACTTTAAAAAGTATGATGAATTAGAGCAAAAGCAAAGAGATGTTTGTTCTAAAGCTTTATATCACCTAGAAAAAGCAGATAGCATAAAAAGAACATTGGATACAGTAAAGACACTTTTAAATATATATGATACTTTAGAAATGGATGATAAGTCAAAAGAATTTAGAGCTTACTACAAGGAAATGAAATAATATTAATTAATTATATATAACAAAAAAACCTAGACTTTAAAGTTTAGGTTTTTTTGTTATATTATTTTTTTAATTACTCTTAATTTGTGTGTATGTTTTCGAGAATCTACATTATAAATACCACTGTGATCTAAAGTATCGATTCTGACTTTACCATGAGCATGAATGATGTTGTAATCATTCATAATAATTCCTACATGTGTAATATTGCCTTCCTCGTTGTCAAAAAAAGCTAAATCTCCAGCTTCACTTTCTTCAATAAAACTTAAAACTTCTCCTTGTTTGGTTTGGTCTTTAGCATCTCTTAATAGGTCATAGCCACATAGTCTGTAAACCATTTGTGTAAAGCCAGAGCAATCAATTCCAAAAGGAGTTCTACCACCCCATAAATAAGGTGAATTTAGAAAAAGAAGTGCTTTACTTACTAGTTCTTTTTTTGGTAGTTTTTTGTTAAAAATATTTCCATCATATGAAAATACAGATTGGTTTATAGAAAATGAATTATTTTCAAAAAAAGGAAGACTAGATCCAATAGGGATTGTAGTTAGATTATTTTGGTTATCAGTTATGAAATCAACAAATTCTCCCGAATATTTCTTCTCTCCATCAGATAATTTAATGAATATATCTTGAGTAATTTCTTCATATTGCTTGTTATCAATATAACCCTCGTAATTGTCGTGTTGAAGTTTAATTTTACTCCACTTTTTATCCTTTTCTAAAACCTCAAAATGTTCCCCAAATAAAACTTGGTTTACCATTTCTGACATATCAGAATCTTCTAAACGAAGAGGAACAATACTTAAATTACAAATTCCGTATAACAAAATCGTTTTTTAAAATTAAATTTTTTCCAAAATCATAGCGCTAGCACCACCTCCACCATTACAAATTCCAGCAGCTCCAATTTTAGCATTATTTTGTTTTAAAATAGAGGTTAATGCAATTACAATTCTTGCACCTGAGACTCCTAAAGGATGACCTAAAGAAACTGCCCCTCCGTTAACATTTACATTATCATCTGAAAGACCTAATATCTTCATGTTAGCTAAACCTACAATAGAAAAAGCTTCATTTAACTCAAAATAATCTACATCATTTATTGAAATATTTGCCTTCTTTAAAGCTTTTGGTAATGCCTTCGCTGGTGCAGTTGTAAACCATTTTGGTTCTTGTGCGGCGTCTGCATAACTTCTAATTTTTGCTATAGGAGTAATATTTAATTCCTTTGCTTTCTCAGCTGACATTAAAATTAACGCTGCACCACCATCATTAATTGTTGATGCATTTGCAGCCGTTACAGTTCCGTCTTTACTAAAAGCAGCTCGTAAATTAGGAATTTTATCCATTTTTACATTCTTATATTCTTCATCTTCTGAGAAAATAATTGGCTCACCGCGCCTTTGAGGTATTGCTACTGGTACAATTTCATCTGAAAACTTACCTGCTTTCCAAGCAGCAGCAGAACGATGATAAGATTGTATAGCATAAGCATCTTGGTCTTCTCTAGAAAAATTATATTTGGCGGCACATGCATCTGCACAAACCCCCATTGCTACTTTATCATAAGCGTCTACTAATCCATCTCTTTGCATTCCGTCCTCTATAGTAATTGGACCAAATTTATTTCCATTTCTTGCGTATTGGTAATGCGGAATCATACTCATGTTTTCCATTCCCCCGGCCACAACAACATCAGAATCACCTAAAGCGATACTTTGTGCCGCTAACATGATTGATTTCATACCAGATGCACAGACTTTATTTACTGTAGTACAAGGAACAGTCTCTGGGATTCCTGCATAAATTGCTGACTGTCTAGCAGGAGCTTGTCCTAGTCCTGCAGAAACAACATTACCCATATAAACTTCGTCAACCATTTCCGGTTGGAGGTTAATCTTTTTTAAAGCTCCTTTTATAGCAACAGCGCCTAATCGTGTTGCTGGCACAGAGGATAAGCTGCCCATAAAACTTCCGATAGGTGTTCTAGCAACAGATACAATTACTACTTCTTTCATATTTTATAAGATGAATTTTTATTATTTTTACTACTGCGAAAATAACGATTTTTAATTAATTTTCACTTTTATATCTTTCAGTGAATTTTAAGCCCTGCTTTTTTTACTGTAAGTTTGTTAATATAAACTTTTTTCTATGCGTAAAGTTGTAAATAAAATTTATCAGAATAATACCATTATCTATAAAGTATTATTGTTTTTGTTAACTACAGTTGCAATCGTTTATCTTTTTCCAAAAGGAGGGCAGTTTAAATATGATTTTAAAAATGGTCAAGTTTGGGAATATGATAATCTATACGCAACTTTTAATTTTGCTATACAGAAAACAGATAAAGAAATTATAATAGAGAAACAACTCATAAAAGAGAATGCAAAATTTTATTTTCTTTATAATTCGTTTATTCAAAAAGAAGTTTTAGAGAGTTTTAAAAACCGATTGAATTTATTAACGAATACTATTAATGACAGCGATTTTAACTTTTATACTTCTAAAGCAGATAAAATTATTAAGAAAATATACGCTAGCGGTTTTTTAGAAGTACTCAGTGAAGGAGCGGTCCCTGATGAAAATATTATGGTAGTGCTTAAAGAGAACAATCAGATTCAAGATGTTCCATACAAAACACTATTAACATCTAATAGAGTGTTTTTAGAAATAAAAAATGAGTTAGAGGATGATCAAACTAGCTATATAAAGAATAGTATTTTAAATATTTTATCAGAAATTATAAAACCTAACGTTTCCTTTGACCGGTTTCTTACAGATAAAATGATTCAGTTAGAGATAGATCAAATTTCTTACACAAAAGGGATGGTTTCTAAAGGAAAGTTAATTATCTCAAAAGGAGGAATAGTAGAAGGGGAGAAGTTAGCAGTATTAAACTCTTTCAAAAGTGAATCTGAGTCTAAAGTTTGGACAGAATCTTCTTATAATTGGATTATTTTTGGTTACGCCATACTAGTATCTTTGGCCTTATTAATGCTTTTATTATTTCTACAGAAATACAGAATAGAAATTTATAATAATAACAATAAGGTGACATTTATTTTTCTGAATGTTTTTTTAATGATTTTAATTCAGACTTTGGTTATTAAATATAATTCAGATTATTTATATGTAGTTCCCTTGAGTATTTTACCAATTGTATTAAAAGCTTTTTTTGACGCTAGATTGGGCTTATTTACTCATGTATTAACTATTTTGCTTTTAGGATTTATTGTTCCAAATAGTTTTGAGTTTATTTACCTTCATATTATTGCAGGTATTGTAACAATTCTTACTGTTTCAGAATTATATAAAAGAGCAAATTTATTTATTTCTATAGGTCAAATTACACTTATTTATATGCTTACTTATTTTGCTTTCTCTATTATTAAGGAAGGAGATGCATCGCAAATAAATAGATATTATTTTATGATGTTTGCAGCTAACGGTGTTCTATCATTTTTAGCTATCTTTTTTATCTATATCTACGAAAAATTATTTGGTTTAGTTTCTGATGTTACTTTGTTAGAGCTATCAAATACTAATAGTAAGTTGTTAAGAGAGCTAAATGAAACAGCGCCTGGAACTTTTCAGCATTCCATGCAAGTTGCAAATTTAGCAGAAGCTGCAGCAAACGAAATTGGTGCAAATTCTATGCTAGTAAGAACAGGAGCACTCTACCATGATATAGGTAAAATGTCTAACCCAATGTATTTTACAGAAAATCAAACAACATCAGTAAACCCTCATAACGATATCTCATATACAGACAGTTCTAAAATTATTACTGACCATGTGATTAAAGGAATAGAAATAGCCAAAAAAAATAATTTACCAGATAGAATTATCGATTTTATAAGAACACATCATGGTACTAGTACTACTTATTATTTCTATATGAAAGAAAAAGAAAATAACCCAGATGTTGATATTAAGAAATTTCAATATAATGGGCCTATCCCTTTTTCAAAAGAAACTGCTATTTTAATGATGTGTGATGCTTCTGAAGCGGCTTCAAAAAGCATTAAAACACCTACTGCTTTACTAATTGATGAATTGATCAATAAAATCATAAATAAACAGATGAATGATGGTCAGTTTTTAAATTCTGATATTACTTTTAAGGAGATAGAAATCATTAAAAAGGTGATTAAGAAAAAGTTAATGAATATATATCATTTACGAGTAGAATATCCAGAGTAAAATAATAATAATTTTTTTATATTAATCTTGCAAAAGTGTAATTGTAATACTACATTTGCACTCGCAATTTTTAATATCAAAATTCATTTTTGATGTCTAAAGGAGAGGTGCCAGAGTGGTAATGGAGCAGATTGCTAATCTGTCGACGGGTAACTGTCGCCAGGGTTCGAGTCCC
>ENA-ORXF01000069-ORXF01000069.1-marine-metagenome-genome-assembly--contig:-NODE-69-length-75300-cov-14.522806_pt1 | contig 75300 bp, 68 predicted proteins | sample MGYA00237864_ERZ511476 | MGnify/ENA primary metagenome ERZ511476 (study PRJEB26306, sample SAMN06343908) | marine metagenome | isolation source: coastal waters | place: Atlantic Ocean: West Antarctic...
GAAAATGGTGCTTGTTTTGGTGAAAAACTTGGATGGGAAAGGCCTAATTGGTTTGCCCCTAAAGGCGTAGAAGCCAAAGATCAATATACTTATGGTCGTCAGAATTGGTTTTCAATTGTAGCTGAAGAACATAAAGCAGCTCGTGAAAAAGCTGTTATTATTGATCAAACTTCTTTCGCTAAATTTTTAATAACAGGAAGTGATGCTGAAAAAGCATTAAGTTATATCTGTGCTAATGATATTTCTAAACCTGTTGGCTCCTTAATCTATACTCAAATGCTAAATGAACGTGGCGGGATAGAAGCTGATTTAACTGTAGTTCGACTTGACCAAGAAGTTTTTTATTTAGTTACGGGTACGGGTTTTATGACTCATGATTTTGATTGGATCAAATCTAATATTCCAAGTGATCATAATGTTCAATTGGAAAATATAACTTTTAAATATTCTGTTTTTTCATTAATGGGACCAAAATCAAGGGAAATACTCCAAGCCTCTTCGGATGAGAATTTTGATAATGAAAATTTTCCTTTTGCTACATTTCAAAATATCTTAATTAATAATTGTCCTGTCAAAGCTTTACGTATTACCTATATGGGCGAATTAGGGTGGGAGTTGCATTTTCCAATTGAACATGCAGAAAAAATTTATGAAACTCTTATGGAGAATGGTGAGCCTTTAGGTTTGCGAAATGCTGGTTATAGGGCCATTGAAAGTTGCAGATTAGAAAAAGGATATAGGGCTTGGAGTTCTGATATTGGGCCAGATCATACACCATTAGAAGCTGGTCTTGGTTGGGCTGTTAAACTTAAAAAAAATATAAATTTTATCGGAAAGCAGTCACTTTTAGATCAAAAGAAAAATGGTATAAAAAAAATATTTGTAACTTTTACCTGCGAAGACCCTGATGTTATTTTATTAGGAAGGGAAACCATTTATCGTAATGGTCAAAGAGTAGGCTGGTTAAGTAGTGGTGGTTTTGGATATACAATTAATAAATCAATAGGATATGGCTACATAAGATCTGATGTGCCTATTAATAAAAACTATGTATTAGAAGGATCTTACGAGTTAGAAGTGGCTACTAAAAAAATCCAATGTAATGTTCATTTTGAGTCTTTATATGATCCGCAAATGATAAAAATAAAACAATGATGAATTTATAATTAAACCACGCATAATGGTAAAATCTGATGAAATAAGATTGATATTAAAAGTTTGTAATTACTATTATAAAAAAAACTTATATCAATCTCAAATCGCAAAGAAACTTGATTTATCTCAATCGGCAGTTTCAAGGCTGCTCAAAGAAGCAGAAAAAAAACAAATAGTAAAATTTACTATAGCTAAAATTCCAGAATATTATACGGATATTGAAGACCAGTTAGCTGAAAAATATGGCTTAAAAGAGACCATAGTTATTAAAGAGCAAAAAAGCGAAGGAGAATTAGTTAGTAACTTAGGGCAAGCTACTTCCCATTATCTGCAAAATACAATTAATACAAAAGATGTAATTGGAATTTCTTGTTGGAGTAAGAGCTTATTCCAAGCTCTTGAATCTATGCATTATTTTGATAAAACTTTTAAAAATAAAGTTGTGCAGGTTTTGGGTGGTCTAGGTTCTCTATATGCAAAACAAACAGCTTTTAAAATGGTAGAAGAATTTTCTAATTTATTAAACGGAACTCCAGTCCTTATGCCGGCACCTGGAATTGTTGAGAATTCAATAATTAGAACATCGTTAATGAAAGACTTATTTATTAAAGAAGCATTTAATCAATTTGATAAAATTTCTTTGTGTATTACAGGAATAGGTGCTTTAAATAAAACAAGGCTCATGAAAAAAAGTGGGAACACTTTTTTAAAGCATGACGAGCAAGAGCTAAAGTCACTTAAGGCAGTTGGCCATATATGTCTTAGATTCTTTGATAAAAATGGAAAATTAGTAAATTCAAATTTAAATAAAAGAGTTATGGGAATACAATTAGATACTTTAAAAAAAATAAAAAGAAGAGTGGCTGTTGCAGGCGGTCAAAATAAGCACTTATCAATTAAAGCAGCACTAATCGGTGGCTTTGTTAACGTGCTTATTACAGATCTCGACACTGCCAAGTATCTTCTTAATAACTAATTTATTAGAAAGGTATTAAAATCAGCTATTTGTTCAAGCAAATTCTAAGTAAGTTTTTTAATTTGAATTATACTAAGTGATTACCACGATGCCTTATTTTGACCATATGCCATAATTCATTATTCATACGGAGGTAAGAGAATATGGTTATAAAAAATACGATAATTAAAATTTTAATTTCATTTGGAATTATATCTTTTAGTTTAATTTCTATTAATTCTTATGCATTAGCTGAAGGACTAGATGAATTGCCAACTGAATTACAGGCAGCTTATGTTGGTGCTGATCAGCCAATTAATGGGGGAATGCTAAGAGACTTTAAGGCAAAAAACAGTGCACCATGGACAATTGGTTATGCTAGTTCTTATACAGGCAATACTTGGAGAGCTGCATCAGCTAAATTTCTTGCAGAAACACTAATACCACAAGCTGTAGAAGCGGGCTTAGTTAAAGAAGTCATTACTCTGCAGTCAGATTTAAAAGATGCTGTGCAGATTCAACAAATTAGACAACTTGTGGATCAGGGAGTTGATGCAATATTTTTATGTTGTTCAAATCCAACAGCTTTAAATCAAACTATTAAATATGCATATGATAGAGGAGTACCAGTATTTTCATTTTCTGGTTATGTAACTGCTCCAGAAGCTTTTAGTGCTTCTGCAAATTATGTAACTGGAGGTTATGATATTGCTAAAGCCATTGCTGAAAAAATTGGTGGAAAAGGAAATGTACTGCTTGTAAGTGGAATAGCAGGATTTTCTTCTTCTGATAGTTTTGATGTAGGGGCCTTAAAGGCATTATCTGAATATCCTAATATTAAATTAGTTGGTACTGTTCAAGGAATGTGGACAGATTCAGTTGCACAAACTGAAGTTCAAAAATTTCTTGCTACTCATCCTGCTAAGTTAGATGCTATTATTGCACAATCACCAGCAGAAAATGGTGTTCTTCAAGCAATGCTTCAGTCTGGAAGACCGATGGTGCCAATAAGTGTTTCTGGTGAAATGGGAGCAGTTTGTTATTGGCGTAATAATCCTGATTGGATTGATGCCGGTTTCATGGTGTGGCCACCTGCAGGTGAAATATACATAGCTTGGAATATGATGTTACGTACTCTTCAAGGACAAGGTCCAAAGATTAATGCGGTTATGAGACCTGTTCTGAAGTTTACACATGATCAAGTTATGGCTAGAGTGCCTGCTGATTGTAATACTGCAGATCCACTTTGGTTTGAGCCTAAAGTAGAAGATTGGTTTCCAAAGCCAATGGCAGATGCAATGGTTCTAAGACCTGCTGATCCATTTACTTGGAAGCCTGAATAAATACAATTATTTTGAATTTTTTTATGGCCGGAAATCAATTAAAAATGATTCTCGGCCATTATTTATATAAATTTTAATGATAAATAGAGGCAGTCAAATAAAAAGTATTAACACTTCAAATGAGATACAAGTTGAAAATATTAGTAAAAAATTTGGTGAAACAGTTGCGCTAAATAATTGTAGTATTAAAATTAAACAGGGTGAAGTGCACGCTATTGTTGGTGAAAATGGAAGTGGTAAGTCAACTCTTGCTAAAATTTTATCTGGAGTAGTGATACCAGATAAAGGAAAGCTGTCAATATTTGGAGAAACACCTAGAAATCCTATGCATGCCCGAAAAATTGGTGTGGAAATGATTTTTCAAGAAGTCCTTGTTGCTGAAAATTTATCGGTCGTTGATAATATATTTGCTGGAAGTGACGGTTTATTTTTTCGATCAAGATCGCGAAATAATGCTAAAAAAAGAAGTCAAGAAATGCTAAGACATTTTACAGGAATTGATATTAATCCGGACACATTAGTGAAAAATTTATCACTTAGTGTAAAGCAGTGGATTGTAATCTCTCGTTCATTAATTACGTCTCCAAGAATGCTTATTTTAGATGAATCTTCAGCATCGCTAGATTTAGACGCAACTAATCGTCTTCATAGTGAAATTCGTAAACTTCGAAATGAAGGTTGTAGTATTTTAGTAGTTACGCATCGAATAGCTGAATTAATACGTATTGCCGATCATGCCACTATTTTACGAGATGGCTCAGTAGTTGGAGATCTTTCAGGCAATGAAGTTACATCTAAAAATATAATGCAATTAATATCATCTAAATCTAACAAAACAGAAAAATTTCGAATAAAAAAATCCACTACCCTATCTAATTCAAACAAAGAAACTGTTTTATTAGCTGAAAATATCCTAGTATCTAAAGATAGTAATAGTTTTAATTTTAAATTAAAAGCAGGAGAAATTATTGGTGTGACTGGCCTTGAAGGCCAGGGGCAAGCAAACTTCATTAATACTATAGCTGGCATTAAGCCTCCTTTAAGTGGTGATATTTTTGCAGGACTGTCCAATAAAAAAAATAAAATAAAAAATTTTTCAGATGCTGATAAATTTGGTGTGGCCTATGTGTCTGGAGATCGCGCCAATGAAGGTATTTTTCCTAATTTGAGTATTTTCGAAAATTTTTCTTTAGCTTTATATCGTATTTTATTTAATCAATTTGGTTGGATAAAAATGAAACCACTAAAAAATTCTTTTAATTTAGAAAAAAAAAATTTATCTATTGTGATGGGTAGGTCTTCTAATCGCATAACTTCACTTTCAGGAGGCAATCAACAAAAAATTCTTATAGGTCGAGTTTTGGCAACTAAGCCAAAAATTATAGTCCTTAATGACCCTTCTAGGGGTGTTGATGCTGGCACTAAAAGAGAGCTTTATTCTCAATTTAAAAACTTTGTTTCTGCAGGAGGTTCTATCATTTATCTTTCGAGTGAGATTGAGGAATTTTTTGATTTTGCAGACCGGGTTATTGTTTTTAGAGCGGGCTGTCCTTTTGCTAATATTACTTCAGAAAATATCTCTGAAGATGTTGTGTTGACAGCTATGTTTGGAAATTTAGATCCTTCAAACATAGCAAATAAAGAAAATTAGTGGAGATGCATTGAATTTTTTTTCAAAATTTAATCAGTTTTATATGCATAACCCTCGTCTTGAACGCGAGAGACACTTATTGGTACCAATAGTACTAATAATAATCTTATTTACTGTAATCATATTTAGGGCACCTCATCTTTTTTCTAGTGATGGTATTGGTGGAGCAATTATAGTTATTTCACCTTTAATTCTAGCCGCTCTAGCTTTAACGCCTATTGCATTGGTCGGTAGAGGAGGAATTGATTTGTCAGTTGGTCCTTTAATTGGATTTATAAATGTTTCTTTAGTGGCGTGGCTTGTAGGCAATGGTTATACATCACCATTTTTGGTAGTATCCTATGTTTTAGGTGCGGGAATTTTGTACCAAGTAATAGTGGCGGCAATCATAATTTATATTCGCGTATCTCCAATTATAGTAACTCTGAGCGGATATCTTGTTCTTACGGGAGTAAATTTAACTATTATGGATAGGCCTTCAGGGTTTTCTCCAGAGTGGATGTATGAGTGGGGCTATGGCGCAGAAATTCTATCACCAATTTTTTTTATTCTTTCAGGAATGATAATTATTTGGTTTTTATTTTCTCGAACTGTTTTTTACCAGCAAATTTTATTAACAGGCGCTGATGAAAGAATGGCATTTGCAAGTGGTGTTAATACAGTGGCAGCAAGGTTTGGGGCTCATATTATGGGAGGAATTTTTGCAGGCATGGCCGCACTAACATATACAGCACTAATTAGTTCTGGAGATCCCACACAAGGTAATACCTATACTTTAGCTGCAATTACAGCAATGATACTTGGAGGAACGAGTCCAGCAGGCGGTATAGGAGGAGGATTAGGGTCAGTTCTAGGATCAATTAATATGTATATGATTAGTTACGTTCTCTCTTCTTTTAATTTTGGTAATGTGTCCGGTTTTGTTACACAAGCCTCAACAGGAGTAATACTCGCTCTCTCCCTTCTTATAAATAGTTTGATGAATAAAAAAGTAGAAAAATTATGAAAAAAAATTATTTATATATTAAAGATATAATTCAAAAACAAAATGTTTTGTTGGCTTTTTCGCTATTAATTATTTTAATAACTATTGGTGCTCTAATTGTTCCTAGTTTTGCATCATCAATTAGTATTCGTTCAATGTTGCTTCTTGCAGCGTTTCTTGGATTGGCTTCACTTGGGCAAACTCTTTGCGCTCTACTTGGTGGTATTGATTTATCTATACCTTATGTAATTGGTTCAGCGAATATACTTCTAGCAAGCCTTCTTAATATGGGGCTACCTACGACTTTAGCTATATTAATAATTATTTTTTGTGGACTCATAGTAGGTTTAATCAATGGTTTGCTCTCATACAGACTGCAAGGACAATCCATAGTAGTCACATTAGGTGTTGGATTTATAGTTGTAGGAGTTAGTCAAATTTTTACAAGTAGTGGTGTGTATGGAGGAAATGTTCTTAGCCAAGTCCCGCCTTGGATTAGAAATATGTCTTCATTTGGTGGAAATACATTTGGTTTTCCTCTACCACCTGTAGTTTTTCTTTGGCTTATTATTACAATTATAATGGTAGCAATTATGTCTCGAACATTATTTGGACGAAGTTTTTATGCGGTTGGAGGAAATAAGCGTGCTTCTTCTCGTATTCTTATATCAGAATTTAAAATTTGGAATCTAGCCTATATAATAAGCGGCGGAATGTCAGCAATGACTGGGATGATTTTACTTGGTTTCTCTGGAGGAGGTTTTGTTGGTGTTGGTGATCCATATTTATTTACAACAATTGCTGCTGTAGTAATAGGTGGAACTTCTCTACTCGGTGGACAAGGAGGATATGGAAGTACAGTAGTGGGTACCTTGGTGTTGACAGTTTTAACTTCACTTTTGGTTGGCTTAGGCCTTTCATATGCAATGCAACAGTCTGTTTTTGGATTATTAATTATACCAATGGTTGCTTTATATGCCCGCAGTCCACAGATAAGAAATCAAATATAATATGAAATATAGAGTTTCAATTGATACAGGAGGAACTTTTACTGATGCGGTCATATATAGTAAAAAACAAACACTAACAGTAGGTAAATCTCTCACAACACCCAATAGAGCATACGATGGCGTTAAAGGCGCAATGAAAGATGCAGCTTTACAGTTAGATATATCGCTTGAAGAATTATTGGCTAATACAGAAATTTTTATCTATGGCACAACTAGAGCTACGAATGCAATCGTAACAGGAACTGGTGCAAAAACAGCTTTTCTAACTACCGAAGGTTTCGCCCACACCCTAATATTAAAAGAAGGAGGAAAGTCCAAACCTCATGATTTTTCAAAAAATTTTCCAAAACCCTATATTCCAAAAAATAGAACATTTGAAATTATAGAGAGAATTAGCTCTGAGGGAAAAATTTCTATCCCTTTGGACGAGAAGCAAGCCACTGAAATAATTTTACATTTAGGAGAATTAGGTTTTGAAGCTATTGCTGTTAGTTTTCTTTGGTCAATTGCCAATCCAATTCATGAGTTGAGAATTGGAAATATGATAGGTAAATTATTGCCAAAAACTCCTTATTCGCTTGGGCATAAGCTAACTCCAATTTTGCGTGAATATCGAAGGGCTTCGAGTGTCGCAATTGATGCATCATTAAAACCGCTTATGCAGGATCATTTAATTAATCTTGAAAAAGATCTGAAGAAAGCAGGTTATAAGGGAGAATTTCTTATTTCAACTTCTGCTGGTGGGTGCGCTCAAGTAAAAGACATAGTTAAATATCCAATACACACAGCAAAATCTGGACCTGCGCAAGCTCCTGTGGCAGCTAGAATGTTTGGAAATTTAGAAAAAGCAGGCTCCAACTACATTGTATGTGATACAGGAGGAACTACCTTTGATGTTGGGTTAATTAGCAATAATGAACTTCGTTATAGTCGTGATACTTGGCTCGGAGGAGATTGGATTGGACATATTTTAAGTATTTCTTCAGTAGATATAAGTTCTGTTGGGGCTGGTGGAGGTTCAATCGCTTGGTTTGATGATGGAGGATTATTACGAGTAGGACCTCAATCTGCTGGAGCTCTGCCAGGACCCGCATGTTACGGGAAAGGGGGTAATCTCCCTACCGTTTCTGATGCAGCGTGTGTTTTAGGTTATTTTGATCCTGATTTCTTTCTTGGCGGTCAAATGGATCTTGACGTAAGAGCTGCTCGTAAAGCAATTGAAACTATAGCAATACAACTTAATAAAACTATTGAAGAGGCTGCATATGGAATTCTTCATTTGGCCTCTGAAGTAATGATTAATGCCGTCCGCGATGTAACAATTACAAAAGGAATAGATCCAAAAGAAAGTGTTATTGTAGCTGGAGGGGGGGCGGCTGGAATAAATATTATGTTAATAGCTAAGGAACTTGGAATAAGTAAGGTGATATTACCAAAACAAGCTTCAGCTCTTTCAGCCTGTGGAATGCAATTTGCTGACTTAATTTCAGAAGAAAGTGAAAGTTTTTTTACTCATTCTAGAGATTTCAATGGTAGTGCTGTAAACGCAGTTATTAATCGTATTAAAAAACGAGTAGAAAAATTTCGTCTATCTTTACCTATTGAACATCGTAAAAAAAATTACAAAATGGAATTCAGTGTGGAAGCTAGATATGCAAGCCAGATTTGGGAAATAGAAGTTCCTGTGCCAAGTGGTAATTTTGAAAATTCTAAAATATTAAATAAATTAATACGAGATTTTCACAAAGTGCATGAACGTCTCTTTGCTTTAAGAGACGAGGGCAGTGCTATTGAATTTATTGTTTGGAAAATAAGATTATTAGTTGAATCAGGTATAAAGCTCACTAATACGAAAAATACGAAAAATACGAAAAATTTAAAATTAGATAATATCAATCGTAATTGTTATTTTGGAGCTAAAAAATCTCAAAAAACTAAAATTTTTAAATCTAACAATCTTTTTCCTGGCATGATAATTAAAGGGCCCTGCATAATTGAAGAGCCCTCAACAACTGTAGTGGTTTTTCCAGGCATGTCAGCGACTGTCAGTAATAATAATCATTACATTCTTAATTGTAATTATGGTCAAAATAAAAATGAATAAAAATTATAAAATAAAATCCATTGATCCTGTTTTAATGTCTGTTCTAGCTAATAAAATGGATGGTATTATTAGAGAAATGACACATACAATTCTTAAAACTGCTCGCTCAGGAGTGATTAATTCAGCTAGAGATTTTTCATGCGCTATTTGCACAGGCGAGGGAGAGTTATTTGCAGTGGCCGAGGGATTACCGATTCATATTTTTGGTTCTGATATGCAAGCAAAATGTGTAGTTAATTTACATAAGGATATTGCAGAAGGAGACTGTTATCTTCACAACGATCCTTATACCGGCGGCACTCACGCTGCTGATCATACTTTTTTAGTTCCAGTCTTTTTTGAAGGAGAACATGTTTTTACAGCGGTAGCTAAAGCCCATCAAGCTGATTGTGGTAATTCATTACCAACAACTTATATGTCAATGGCAAAAGATGTTTATGAAGAAGGAGCATTAATTTTTCCAACAGTTAGAATTCAGCGTGATTTTAAAATGGTTGCTGATGTTGTTAGAATGATGGAAAAAAGAATAAGGGTGCCTTCACAGTGGTATGGTGACTTTTTATCAGGAATAGGAGCGGCTAGAATAGCAGAAAAACAATTAATCCAAATGTGTAAAAAATATGGATTAAATACCATTAAAATATTTATTTCTCAGTGGCTAAACTATTCAGAACAAAGAATGAAAAATGCAATTACCAACATACCCGATGGTAATTTTACTGATGAGGCAAAACATGACTCAACTCCTTTTTTACCAAATGGAATTCCTTTACAGGTTAGTATTGAAATAAATAATAAAAATAAGATGGTAACAATTGATCTAAGAAATAATATCGATAGTTTAGAATGTGGCTATAATCAAAGTGAGGCAACAGCAGTATCCGCAGTTATGGCAGGTCTATTTAATTGCTTAGAATCAGATATTCCTAAAAATGCAGGAAGTTTTAGAAGGGTTAAAGTGCTTCTTCGTGAAGGATGTGTAACAGGAATACCAAGATTTCCTACATCATGCTCCGTAGCTACTACAAATGTAAGCGATAGAATGGTCAATTTGGTCGGACATGCATTCTCTCAACTTGGTAATAAATACGGTCTTGCAGAAGGGGCAGTAGGTTTAGGTGTAGCAATGTCTGTGGTATCGGGAACAGATCCCAGGTTTTCTAATAATAATTTTGTAAATCAATTACATCTTTCAGCTAATGGAGGTCCTGCTTCAGCTTTAGCTGATGGATGGATTACATTTGGAATACCTGTTTGCGCAGGGTTAATTTATCGTGACTCCGTAGAAGTGGATGAATTAAAACACCCTATGGAAGTAAGACAGCTATCCTTAATTTCTGGCACGGGAGGCGCAGGAAAAAAAAGAGGTGGACCAGCAATGGTTATAGATTTTGTATCAAAATCAGAAAATTTTACAGTCATATATCCTGGAGATGGACAGGAATTTGCACCACGTGGCGCTGCAGGAGGAGAAGACGGAACACTAGCAGAAAGATGGATATTTAGAAAAGACGGATCTAGAAAAAAACTTGGCAATGCACAAGAAGTTAAGCTTGGCATTGGTGACATGATACGTGGTATTGATTGCTCGGGAGGCGGTTATGGTTTAGCTTTTGAAAGAGAGACAAGCCAAGTTTTAGAAGATGTGGTGTGTGGGTTTGAAACCATAGATAGAGCAAAAAAAGTTTATGGCGTAATTATTATTAAAAATTTAGAAAATGATGATTTATCAATTGATCAAAAAAAAACTTCTAAGATAAGAGGGGTTCAGAAGAATATCATACAATAAAGTCAATAATCTTTAATGTATATCAACACTCTAATATTCAAATCAAGCAGTATTAGTATAATTATTTTCTTTAAGAAATTTATAATTTAGTAATTTATATATATAAAATAGGCAATTTATCAGTATGAAAATCATACTTATAATAAAATGGATAAAATTTGACTAAGATATTTCCATAAAAAATAGATATATTAATATCCAATTGAAATTTATTAATTATAAAAATAAACATTCAGACTTAATAGTAAATGTGCAAAATATTTTATTAGATAATAATAAGACAAATGAAGTATTGACAAATATTGTAAATTTATGCGGAAGACACTTTAAAGTTTCTAGATTTATTATCGGTATTTTTGATGAAAATATTAATGAATATATTTTTCAATATACTTATGAAAATCAAAAAACAAAAAAACTAAATTTACATCCAATGACTATGCCTGGTAAGGGTAATAACGCTGGATTAGAATTGCTGTTAGATAATAAGATTTACCATTGTAACGATACTAAAAAAACAAATATTTTTAAAAATTTAATCCCTTATTTTAATAAATACTCAATTTTTTCGACAATATTTACCGGCATATGGTGTAATAATAATTGGTATGGTAAAATTGGAATGCATGAATGTTTTACTTCAAGAAATTGGGATTGTGATGATATAAAGACTTTGCAAAATATTTCAAAAATCTTATCCTTGTATTTAGAATTAGATCATTCGAGAGATATTATTTCAAATCAAGATGAAAAAATTACACATCTTAAAAATAATTTAAAAAATGTATTATCAAATAATAATCTACTAAAAATAAGTAAAAATGAACAAAATAAAAAAAAAGATAAATTAGAAAAATTAGTCAGCAGTGCGGAAAACAAAGTTCTAGCTTATGTTGTAGAAGGTTATACTAATTCTGAAATTGCGAAAAAATTAAACCTTAGCAAAAGAACAATTGAAACACATATTACCAACATGCTTTCAAAAATTGATGTAAAAAATAGAGTGCAATTAACTAGATTTGTTATGGATTGTAATGCAATTTTTTAGATAATTTTTAAAAATCAGCTAACCTAATACCTAAAAAAAATTTAGTTAAGAGTAAAATTATTATTAAATTACTTATAAAGCTGCGAGCAGCTATTTTAAAGAAAATACAGATTATAATAAAATATTTAAATATTTAAGAGAAATATCCACACAAAAAAAACTTAAAAAATAAAATTGTATTAAAAATAAAAAGTGTTTAACTTTAAAATTAAAAAGCGCTTATGGAGATTTTAAAAAATAATAAAATTATTATTGTACTTATAAGTCTCATATTTTTATTAGGCTGCTTACGTTTTATTTATTCTACCACTATAAAAGACGGCGATATCTATAATAGCATAATTTATAAAGAAAAAGCTCTAGATTCAAAAAAAACTGAAATTAGATTTTGTAAGCAATGTACTCTAACTGAAGTTAGTAGATGGGGTCCTTTATCTAAACTGCTAACTATTGCAGTAAAGAGTATTTATTCTGAACTTGAGATGCAATTTTTAGTATTAAAATTTTTACTTCTTATTTGTTACTTTTATCTAATTTACTTAGTTGTAAAAACACTTAATGATTTCAGGGCATTGTTTAATAAAAAACAATCTCTTTTCTGGTCATTGCTTTCAATATTTATCTTACTGCAATCTTCTAGTGTCTTATATGAAATTAATACAGGGGGAGCTGAAATTATACTAGGTCTTTCAGTAATAGGTAATTTTTACTACTTTTATAAAAAGAAATTTTTCGTATCTTCGTTATTTATTTTATTTGGAGTTTTTTTTAAAATTACACCGTTGATGTTTTTATTTCCTTATTTTATATATGCAATGATAACCAGGGATAATAGGAAATATTTTTACTATGTAATACTTAATGGCTTGGTTTTTTCATTAATTTCCTATCCTATAGCTGGTCTACTTTCAGGATCTCTCTACCCCCTCTCCATCATTATAGGTTTTTTATACGGATCCTCCGTAAGTGACGTTATTCCAATATGGAGCTTGGAAGTCTTTCCAGCTTTGTCTTTTATTAATAAAATAATTTATGGTTTTAAATTTGATTATACTGGCATGCATCCAGATAGTTTATTATTATTTCAGCATGTTAACCCAACATACCAAATATCCAACTTAATGATTTTTATTTCTAAAATTTTTGTCTTAATGCTTTTTTTGGGTCTCTCTTCATGTGTTTATATTCTAAAAAAACTTTATATAAACGAAGGAAAAAGACTTTATTATATATTAAATTTCCAAATTGCGATTGGAATTATTTTTTTTATCTTTTCTCTAGATTTCTCTATAGCTACAACTATATTGCTTAAACTAAATATTTTATTCCCCATTTTTATAATTTCTATCTTTCTTAATAATTTATCTAACCAAAAATATTTAAATTTTAGTATTATACTTTTGTATTTAATTGGATTAACTTTAATTGGCAATTTAATGCCTATTTCATTTTTACAATATATTATTCCCTACAGTTATTTTGATAGTGTAACTGGTTACGATACTGTAAACATTGCTGGAACTTTTGGAAGTTGGAATTGGTATCACATTCCTATGTTTGGCTTTTTCATATTATTTCTATCAACTGGTTTATCTATTAAAAAATTAATGAGCATGGATAATCAAAATTTATGAATATTTTAGTAACAGGATCTGAAGGATATTTAGGCTCATATTTAGTCAACTATTTTAGAAAAAAAAAATATAATATTTATGGTGTAGACTTATATCAAAATTCTAATGCTGTTTATAATTATTATAATTTTGATATTTCAGTGGAAAGAAATTACCAAGCTCTCAAAAAGATAAAGTTTGATTTAGTTATTCATGCTGCAGCTAAGTTGCCAATTGAAAAAGATAACAAAAAAATGAACGATGTTAATATTGAAGGCACAAAACATTTAATTAATTTTTTAGAAAAATTTAATTCAAATTGCAAGCTTATATTTATTTCAACTAATGCAATGTACTCATCAAACTATGATTATAAAGTTAAGGAAAGTACCGATAAAACTATTATTGATAATTATGGCAGAACTAAACTAATTGCAGAAAATATGATTATCAAATCCTCATTAAACTATTCAATTTTAAGAAGTCCTATTATTATCTCAAAATATAGAGCTGGAGTTATTTCAATTGCATATGATTTGATCGGTCAAGATAAGAAAATACCCTTACTAAATCGTGGTATTAATACATTTGATGCAATAGAAATTAATGATTTAAGTGATGCTATTTATTTATTATTTAAAAAAGATGTTAGGAATATCTATAATGTTTCTTGTGATCAAGTTCTTTCATTTCGAGATATATTTCAATATATAATTGTTAAATCTTCTTCAAAATCAACCTTTATCAATTTACCAAGAATTAAATTAGCCTTTGTTTTTAAATTATTGTTTTTTTTAAGATTATCTCCCATAGGTCCTTATCACTTAGCGGGTCTTGTAAGTAATTTTAAATTTGATAATTCAAAATTAAAAAAAATGGGATGGGTTCCAAAAAATAATATTAAAGAAACATTTTACGAATCATATAAATATTATATTTCTAATGAATTTTCCCAGAGAAGCACAAGTTCAAAAAGTCAAAAAAAAGGTATAATCAAACTTTTGAATTATTTTTTATAAAAATCTAATGAATAAATGACAACATCAAATAAAATACTTGTCGGTGTAGCTACTTATAATGAAAGTTTAAATATTGAGAAACTAATAGTTTCTATTTTTAATTTAAAAATCAAAAATTTGGATTTACTAATAGTTGACGATAACTCCCCAGATGGCACTTCAGAGATAACATCTAATTTAATAAATAATTATAATAACTTAAAATTGATAACTAGAAGTAATAAGCTTGGAATTGGTTCTGCTCATAAGGATATAATTAATTATGCTAAAAGTAATAACTATTTAGGTTTAGTAACTATGGACGCAGATTTTTCACACCCACCCGCATTGATTAATAAATTTTTAGAAATGAATAATAATGAAGACTTTATAATTGCCTCTAGGTATGCCAATGGTGGAGGCACGGACAATAAAGGTTACAGAAAATATATATCAATTTTTGGTAATAATTTTGCTAAATATTTATTAAACATGCCCACTAACGACCTAACAAATAGTTATCGTTTTTTTCCTAAGAAAGTATTAGATAGAATGGATATGAATTTAATTGATTCTAATGGTTATTCTTTTTTTGTAGAAGTTATGTACCTAGTCCATAAGAAAAATATTAAAATTATTGAAATTCCTTTTCATTTTTTTGAAAGAACAAAAAATATTTCTAAAATACCTAAAAATCAATTTTTTTTGAGCCTAGTAACACTCTTTAAGATTAAATTTTCTAATCTTAAAAAAAAGTAATATGATTGATTTTAATTATTTTGATTTTTCATCAATGTTAAACTTTTTCATTATTTCGTAAGTTTTTTTTAATCCTTCTTCAAGACTAAATTTAGGTTTCCATCCTGTAATTTTTTTTATTTTATCTATATCAGCTACAAACTCCATGGGTCCACTTACTGGTTTTTCATCAAAGGTTATTTTTTTTCCTGAAAGATTTTCCATAATATCAGTAATTTCTTTTATTTCATGCATTTTTCCACTACCTAAATTAACTTTTCCTGTGAAGTTAGAGTTAATTAAATGTAATATTGCATCGGCTGCATCTTCAACAAAAATAAAATCTCTTTTTGGCTTACTATTCCACATTCTTATTTCTTTATCTTTAAATATATTTTGCATAATAGTGTGAATTATGTCTGGTCTTTTAAGTTTTGTGGGGCCATAGATATTACTTAATCTTACTACTATTGAAGGTACTTTCTTTGAATAATATTCAACGATGTCTTCAGATAAATGCTTACTTAAAACATATTTATTCACGTATGGGTTTATTGGTTGCATTTCATCTACTGGTAATTTTATTTTGTTTTGGTCGTATAGCAGAATAGATGTAAAGCAAATAAATTTTTTAATATTTCTATTTTCTAAGTAAGATAGGACTTTAATTAGTGGGTAAACATTATAATCAAAACCCATTGTAGTTTTTTTATTAATTTCATCATGATTAGAACTTCCAACTAAAAAAATTACTTTATCAAATTCAATCGAATCTAATTCACTTAAATTATCAAGGCTATCTATATGAATGTGTTTATTTTTAAGGTCGCTCGGAGGTCTATTTCTTCCTACCGAAATAATATTGGAATTTTTCTCTAAAATTGCAGGCCCAAAGAAACCACTTCCCCCAAATAAAATAACATTCGACATAAATACATTTTTTATAAGTAAAATATTACTTTTTCAAGGCTTTAATTTCTTCTAATATGGGCATTAAATATTTTTTAAATTGGGGGTAATTTTCTATTATAGGAAAATGTCCAAGTTTTTCCATAGGTTGATACTTGCAGCCTGGTATTACATCGGCTGCTTTTTGAGTATCGACCGGAGATGTATTAGGATCGTACTCACCGGTAAGCATATAAAGCATACATTTAGTTGTATCTATTTTACTAGCTTCTTCAATACTTACATTATGGTCGTAGTAATAGTAATATAGATCTCCTGCAAAAACACCTGGCCCACCACACATATACATCCATTGAGTTTCTCTGACATCTGCTTCAGGAGAATAGGGAGATAAATTTAGCATCATTGCTGCTCCTGTCGAAGCTCTATTTACATTAGGATTATCAAATTCATATCTTATGCCCGCCATACCCACATCAACATATTCTGCTGCTGATCTTAATGCACCCTCTACAGCAATCGTAGCTCTATAACTATCAGGAAATTTTGAAGCTAAATCAATTGCTAAATGACCTCCCATTGATTGCCCCATATACACCGGTTTATCTAGCTCTAATTCTTTTGCCAAAGTGTTGGGAAATGCCATCATCAAAGATTTAGTAATATTATACTCTTCTGCCCACCATTTCTTTCCGTAAGGCGGTAAAGATTTTCCATGAAACGGAAGATCAAAAGCTATACATCTAAAATGATCGGTAACATCAGTATCACACAATAAATGCCTATATTGTCTGCCGTCTGATCCTGCAGTATGGCCAACTAAGAGCGGAATTCCCTCACCCGCTTCTTCATAATATACTCTATATTCAACACCCTCTACAGTGAGGTAAATGTATTGACCTTTAATAGGATCATGTTTTGACATTTTAATTTGAACTCCTGTTATTAAATTCAATTCTCATAATTTGCATTAACCGATTTAAAGCTGGCAAATAAGCAAATGTTTCATTTGATACGTTCATATATAAATTATGTTTTACAGCTGTTGACTGCATGCACTGATAAAACGGAATAGGTTTTAAAGCTAACATGTTTAGCCAGGTATCTTTGTCACCTTTCACAATAATCTTACATTGATTGTCATCAATATTCTTGACTGTGATATTTAAAAGGGTCCCATTTTCATAGTTTAATATTTGTTGAATACTATCCATTTCAATTTTGATTAGACCGCTAAAATAACGAATTTCCCTAGAGTATTCGAAATCTTTATTGAAAGTTTTAGATAAATTATTTAAGTTTAATAAAGGTTCTAACAATTTTTTACTCCTCGTACTAAGTTAGGTTTAATAAAAATTGATGTCAATTATATAAATAGTATTGAATATATATTCATATTATTTTTAATATAATTTTATTTTTTAAGTTTTTTTTGTGTGGATATTTCTCTTAAATATTTAAATATTTTAGTATGATCTGTATTTTTTTTAAAATAGCTGCTCGCAGCTTTCCATGTTTTGGCTGAAAACTCAATTCCAATTGGCTGAATATTTAGTTTTTTAGCTAAATTATTAGCAATCATTATATCTTTCGACATTAAGGATAAAGAAAATCCTGAGGAAAATTTCTCTGTTAATACAAACTGACTTATTTTATTTTCAGTAGAATTATTTTTTCCGGAAGAGACATTTAATATTTTATTAATTGTATTCGGATCTATTCCAAATTTTTCTCCAAGAATAATAGCTTCACTGGCCGCCACTAGTCCCATTGCGGATACATAGTTATTAATAGCTTTCATCGCATGGGCTGAACCAAGTGAACCAGTTAATATTATATTTGCACCTAGGCATTTTAAAATTGGCTCTACTTTTTTAAAAATTATTTTATCATTTCCGGATACCATTATTGAGAGATTACCAGAAATGGCTTTCTTAACACCTCCGGATACTGGGGCGTCTATAATCTTTATTTTACTTTTAATTAATTTTTTTGCTAAGGCTATCGTTCCAATAGGATCAGAGGAACTCATATCTATTACAATGACTTCATAATCCAATAGCTTTTTTATCTTTAGATAACTTAGTATAGTTTTTTTAACAATATCACCATTAGGAAGCATAGTTACAATAAATTTTGCATCTTTTGTACAGGCTTCTAAATTACTAGAAACTTCACCGCCTAATTTTTCAAACTTTTTTCTTAAATTCTTATTAATATCATAAGCATTAATTAAATAATTTGCCTTTAATAAATTAACTGCCATAGGAAATCCCATTTGTCCCAGTCCTATAAAACTCAATTTTTTATTTGGAATTTTCAATTATGATTTATTATTTTCTTTAAGTACTTCTTGAGCTAATCTAAAATTTTCTAGTGCAACTGGTAATCCACAATATATCGCTACTTGTAAAAAAACTTCTTTTAGTTCATCTATAGTTATCCCATTTTTTATTGCCCCTTTAATATGCGCTTTAAGTTCCTGTGGTTTATTCATTGCAGCAATCATTCCCAAATTAAGCAAACTTCTGCTTCTTCTGTCGAGACCAGGTCTATTCCAAATTTCATCCCAGCAATACTCTGTTGCTAATTTTTGGATATCCATAGTAAAATCATCTGCGTTAGAAAGAGATTTATTTACATAATCTTCGCCAAGCACTTCTTTTCTTGTTTTGAGTCCATCTTTAAATTTTTTTGTATCTGGTAAATTTTTTTTCATTTAAACCCTCTTGTAAATTATTTATTTATGATATTTATTTCAATAAATTATTATAACTACAATAAAAAATATTATTTTGTAAGTTAATTTGTATAAAAATATAGTTAAGTATTATGAATATATATTCATTATTACTCATATATCTGATTTTTATTTTTTATTTAAAGTTATGAGATTAGTTATGTAATATTTTTATAAGAAAATCATATTTAAGCTTATGAGAAATGAATTAGGTGTAAGTAAAGAATTGCTAACTTCTTATATTTTTTAAGATATTGCTTAATTAAAGTAAAAATTTAAGACTTAAAAATATCAGGCTATAGTTAAAAAATTAATTGTATCAATACTTCCTTAGGATAGTATCTGCACTATGAAAATTTTAGTGGCTGTTAAAAGAGTTATTGATTACAACGTCCAAATTAGAGTTAAATCAGACCATTCTGGAGTTGAAACAGATAATGTAAAAATGTCCATGAACCCTCCTGATGAAAATGCCCTCGAAGAAGCATTAAAACTAAAGGATTCTGGAGTAGCTAGTGAAGTTGTAGTTATTTCTATAGGGAAAGAAAAAAGCCAGGATACTATTAGATCAGCCATGGCTATGGGAGCTGATCGAGGCATCCTTATTAAAACTGAGGATTCTATTGAGCCTCTTGGTATCGCTAAATTATTAAAAAAGATTGTCGAAAAAGAACAGCCCGATATGATTTTGTTAGGAAAACAGTCTATCGATGATGATTCTAATCAAACTGGTCAAATGCTTTCTGCTTTACTGGGCTGGCCTCAAGGTTGTTTTATTTCTAAACTGGGTGTGAGCGATAAAAAAATCTCAGTATCTCGCGAAATTGATGAAGGTTTAGAATATTTAGAAATTCAATTACCTGCAGTTGTAACTTGTGACTTAAGATTAAATGAGCCAAGATTTGCCTCTCTTCCTAATATAATGAAAGCTAAGAAAAAGCCTTTAGAAATTCTTGAAATTGAATCTATGGAAGTAGATATATCTCCTAGAGTAAAATACTTAAAAGTTGAAGAGCCGCCAACTCGTCAAAGAGGAGTTATGGTAACCGATGTTAAGGAGTTAATCCAAAAATTAAAATATGAGGCGAAAGTAATATAATGAGTGTCTTAGTAATTGCCGAACATAATAATAAGTTTCTTAAGTCATCAACTTTAAATGCAGTTAAGGCTGCATTAGAGATAAATAAAAATATTCATATTTTAGTTTGTGGTTTTAATAACGACGAAGTAGCTAAGCAAGCTTCAACAATAGAAGGCGTTACTAAGATATTGCAAGTTAATGATATTGCGATTGAACATCAACTAGCAGAACAAGTGTCGCAACTTATAGTCGAGATTTCGAAAAATTACTCACATATCCTTGCGCCCTCAACGACTTTTGGGAAAAATTTAATGCCTCGAGCAGCAGCAGTTTTAGATGTTTCTCAAATATCAGATATTTCAGCTATAATATCAGCAGATACTTTCATTAGACCTATTTATGCTGGAAATGCTATTGCTACTGTTCAGTCATCAGATCCCATTAAATTTATAACAATCAGACCAACTTCATTTGAGCCTGTCGAGTCTTTTGGTGGTAATGCCTCAGTAGAAAGCATTCCGCTTAAACTGGAAGAGATAAAAACAAAATTTATAAAAAGAGAAGAATCTCAATCTGAAAGACCAGAATTAGGTAGCGCTAGAATTGTTATTTCAGGAGGTAGAGGTTTGGAAAGTGCTGATAATTTTAAGCTTTTAAACGAAATTGCAGATAAATTGAATGCTGCTGTAGGAGCTTCAAGGGCAGCAGTAGATGCGGGTTATGTTGGTAATGAGTCCCAGGTTGGACAAACTGGTAAAATGGTAGCTCCAGATTTATATATCGCAGTTGGAATATCGGGAGCAATTCAACATTTAGCAGGTATGAAGGAAAGCAAAATCATAGTAGCTATTAATAAAGACGAAGAAGCTCCAATCTTTGGTATAGCGGACTATGGTTTAAAAGCAGATTTATTCGAAGCATTGCCAGAAATTTCAAAAGAATTAGATCTTTTGAATAATATCGTAAAATAGCCATTAATATTTTAAGATAATATATTGTCAGAAAATCAAATAATACAGAGGGAAGAAATGCAATATGATGTTGTTATTGTCGGCGGCGGACCTGCAGGTTTATCGACAGCTATTAAACTAAAACAACTTAATTCAGAAACTACAGTATGCATAATTGAAAAAGCATCTGAGATAGGAGGACACATACTTAGTGGTAATGTTTTTGAAACCAAAGCACTTGATGAGCTGATTCCTTATTGGAAAGAAAAAGGAGCACCGATAAAAACTAAAGTAACATCTGAAGAATTTTTGTTCTTGAATAAAAAAAATAGTTTTAATATTCCAACTTGGTTACTCCCAAAGTCAATCCAAAATCATGGTAACTATATAATAAGCCTTGCAAATTTATGTAGGTGGTTAGGAGAGCAAGCTGAAAGTTTAGGTGTGGAAATTTTTCCAGGATTTGCAGCAAGTAAAATAGTTTATAATGAAGATCAAATAGTTGTGGGAATTCAAACAGGAGACATGGGTGTTGATAAAAATGGAAAACCAAAAGATACATTTGAACCAGGAATTATTTTAAAAGGTAAAGTGACGGTTTTTGCTGAAGGGTGTAGGGGTCATTTAGGTAAAGAACTAATCAAAAAATTTAAATTAGATAAAAATAAATCTCCACAACAGTATGGAATAGGTTTTAAAGAAATATGGAAAGTAGAGCCATTTTTACATGTAGAGGGAAAAGTTCTTCATAGTGTTGGTTGGCCTCTTGATCCTAAGACATATGGAGGTAGTTTTTGTTATCATGCAGAGAACAATCAAATATTTATTGGTTATGTAATAGGCTTAGATTATCAAAATCCTTATTTATCTCCTTATGATGAATTTCAAAAATTTAAAACACACCCTAAAATTAGTTCATTACTAAAAGGAGGAAAAAGAATTTCTTATGGAGCGAGAGCTTTAATAGAAGGGGGCTTGCAAAGTCTTCCCCAGATGCATATGCCTGGCGCTTTACTTGTTGGTTGTGATGCGGGTACTTTAAATATGCCGAAGATCAAAGGTTCTCATACTGCAATGAAAAGTGGAATGATTGCAGCAGAGACAATTCAAGACCATCTCTACAATCAAAAAGATTTATCAGCATATGAAAGTCTTTTTAAAAAATCGTGGGTCTATAAAGAACTCTATGAAGCTCGAAATGTTAAGCCAAGTTTTAGATGGGGCTTAATCCCAGCACTGATATTTACCGGAATAGACCAGTTGCTATTTAAAGGAAAACTTCCTTTTACATTAAAGCATAAACATGCAGATCACGAAACTTTACAATTAGCTAAAAATTCAAAAAAAATTCTATATCCAAAATATGACAGTATTTTAACTTTTGATAAATCGTCATCAGTATACTTAACAGGAACTAATCATGCTGAAAATCAAGTTGTTCATCTGCAACTTAAAGATCCTGATTTACCTATTAATTATACTTTAGAAAAGTTTGATGAGCCTGCCTTACGATATTGTCCTGCAGGTGTTTACGACATTCAATTAAATAATGAAACCAAACAGTCAGAATTTATTATCAACTCTCAAAATTGTATTCATTGTAAAACCTGCGATATTAAAGAGCCATCTCAAAATATAAATTGGATCACACCAGAAGGTGGTGGTGGTCCAAACTATTCAAATGCATAATTAACAATTATCGGCTAAGCCATTCAGGCTTCATTGCTAAGATTGAATCATCGCCTTTAATAATACTATCAGAAAGAGATTTTATTTTAGGAAGTAAATGGGTCATAAAAATATCAGAACTAATTAATTTAGCCTGCATGAATTCGCTTGGTTTTTCAGATTTTTCTATCTCTTCAGCTGCTTTGCTTGCAGATCTTGACATCAACCAACCACCACATAGATACCCGAGCATCATTAAATAGTTAACTCCTGAAACAGCAGATTTTTTTTGATTATTAGACGTGGAAATTAAGTGATCAACTGATTTTTTAGAAATAGACACAGCTTCCATCATGGTATGTGCTGATTTGTTGACTATATTATTTTTATTATTTTTATAAATTTCAAGCTCTTCCGATATTTCCTCTAAGAGTAAACTTATAGCCTTACCTTGATCTCGTATAGTTTTCCGAAAAACTAAGTCATTTGCTTGAATAGCTGTAGTTCCTTCATAAATTGGAAGAATTCTTGCATCTCTAAAATGTTGAGCAACACCCGTTTCTTCAATAAAACCCATTCCTCCGTGTACTTGAATTGCTTGAGAAGTGATTTCTAATGATCTTTCAGTTAGCCATCCTTTGATGATCGGCACTAATAAAGATGATCTTTCCTGCCAAAATTCTTTATCTACTGAAGCTAAATTTGCCATATCCATACTAAAAGCTCCATAAATTGAAAGGGCTCTCATGGCCTCAATTTCTGATTTCATAACTGAAAGCATTCTTAATACATCAGGATGATGAATAATAGGATCTCCTTTACTTTTCTCAATTGGAATACCTTGAACTCTATCGTTTGCATATTGCACAGCCTGTTGAAAAGCTCTTTCTGAGATTGAAAGCCCTTGTACGCCCACAGTAAATCTTGCATGATTCATCATTTCAAACATTATTTGAAGACCTTGGTTTTCTTCACCAACTAAATAACCTATAGCTCCTTTATTTTCGCCAAACTGAAGCACTGCCGTTGGAGAGCCTTTGACTCCTAATTTTTTTTCTATGGAGAGACAAGTTACATCATTTTGTCCTTCTAATTTTCCGTCCTTGCTTACATTAAATTTTGGAACTATAAAAACAGAAATTCCTTTTACCCCGTCAGGAGCATCAGGTGTCCTAGCTAATACTAGATGAATAATATTTTCAGACATATCATGTTCACCATAAGTAATATAAATTTTTTGACCGCTTATACGGTAATGGTCATCTTCTTTAACAGCTTTGCTTTTAATTGAAGCCAGATCTGTGCCTGCTTGAGGTTCTGTTAAATTCATCGTACCCGTCCATCTTCCTTCAACTAAAGGGGGGATGAATAAATCTTGTTGTGCCTTAGAGGCTGATTTTTGAAGCGCATATATAAGGCCTTGTGTTAGTAAATGACATAAAGCTAATGACATATTTGCAGAGTGCCATATTTCATTTACTGCTGCAGAAACTATTGTAGGCATTTGCTGACCTCCAAATTCTTCTTTTGCTTCTAAGCTGGTCCAACCACCTTCTCCAAGAGCCTTATAAGATTTTTTGAAACCTGGAGGAGTCGTAACACTCCCATCTTCATTTCTCTTTGAACTAATGTGGTCCCCTTCATAATTACTTTCCGCGAGAATATTTGAGACTTTGCTAGCTTCTTCCAGAACTTGATTTATTAAATCGTTAGATATTTCTTCATAGCCTGGTAGTTTATTAATCTCTTGTAAATCAATGATTTGATTGATTGCAAAGTTTAGGTCACTTAAAGGCGCTTTGTACATTATCACTAATAACTTAATAGAAAATATATGTAAATAACAGATCTTTTAAATCTATAAACTAGAAATAATTCCTTCAGAAATTCAATACTCTTTGATAACTTCTTTCTCTTAGAATAAAGGAATAAGTAATAACAATGATAAATCAATATATGGAGCAATTTAGACTATTTCCGGTATTAATTATTTGCCTTGGTGTTATTTTATTTTTTAAAAGAAAATATAAAAAAAAAGAAAATACCAGAGAAGCTAAAAAAATATTCAAAGTACTATTTTTTATAAGTACTTTTGTTGTTATTGTCTGTGGATTTATTCTTGCTTTTGGAAAGTACTGGTTTTAGATTTAAAAAATGTCAAAATTTTATAAAAAAGTTGTTGTGATTGGAGCTGGCACAATGGGTTCAGGAATAGCTGCTCATTTAGCAAATTCAAAAATTCATACTATTTTATTAGACCTTCCCTCAGAAGGTGAAGACAAAAATAAAATATCTAATAATGCAATAGTTAATATAAAAAAATCTGATCCTCCATTACTAATAGAGAGAAATTGTTTAAATTATATTCAGGCCGGTAACTTAGAAGATGATTTACATCACTTAGGTGATGCTGATTGGATTATTGAGGCCATAGTTGAAAGAATAGATATTAAACACCAATTGTATAAAAAGATTGAAGAGACACGGAGCTCGCATTCAATTGTTTCTTCTAATACTTCCACCATACCTCTTAGCATTCTTACACAAAAAATGTCAGCTGAGATGAAAAATAACTTTTGTATCACTCATTTTTTTAACCCTGTCAGATTCATGAGACTTTTAGAGATAGTAGAAACTGAAAACTTAGATCAAAAAAAAATATTAAAACTTAGGTCTTTTTGTGAACATCAATTGGGGAAGGGTATTGTTAATTGTAAAGATACACCAGGTTTTATTGGAAATCGTGTGGGTGTTTATGCTATGCAAGTCGCAATGTATGAAGCTTTGGAAAGAAAGCTTCCAGTAGAAATAGCTGATGCTTTATTTGGAAGACCTATGGGGATACCTAAAACAGGTGTCTTTGGACTTTATGATTTAATTGGTATCGATTTAATGAAGGATGTTCTCAAAAGTTTTGAAAAGGAATTAAAACCTGAAGATCCATTTATGAAAGTAGTGAAAGCACATCCTGTTGTTGAAAAACTTTTAGAAAATGGTTTTACGGGCAATAAAGGTAAAGGTGGCTTCTATGAAAATAAGACAATGGATGGTAATGAATTTACAAAAGCTTTAAATTATGAGTCTTTCACTTATTACGATTTTGAAAAAGTTGATCTGGATCTAGCTCGTAAAGTTGAAAAAGATGGCATCAAAGCTCTGCTTGATGATAATAGTAAATATGGACAGTACGCATTTAGTGTCCTTGCTAAAATAGTTAATTATTGCGCTTATTTAATACCTGAGGTAACAGAAAAGTTGATCGATATTGACGATGCTTTACGAATGGGCTTTAATTGGTATAAAGGGCCATTCGAACTCTTACAAGAGTATGGTTTGAAAAAATTTATTGATAAAGCTAACTCAGAAATAAAAATTTCTGATTTTCTAAAAAAAATATTAGACTCACAAGACAATCCTTACGGCTCCCAAGATTCATCTTACTTTCATTTCTCTAAAAAATCTTCAGTGATAAATAGGGGAGAAAATATTTATCGTTTAGGCGATATTCAAAAATTCTCCAAACCTTTAATTCAAAATCAAGCTGCATCAGCATGGATGATTGAGGACAAATCATTTAATCAAAATATTGTATGTGTAGAGTTTCACACTAAAGCTAATGCTTTAAATGGTTTTGCTATGGAAATTTTATATGAATCTGTAGAGTTAACGGATAAGCATAAAGCTGATGGTCTTGTTGTATATAATGAAGCCATGAATTTTTCTGCTGGAGCAGATCTCAATACTTTAATTGCACTAGCTGATGACAAAAATTGGCAGGGCATTGATCTTTACTTAAGTTCTTTTCAGAATGCATGCAGTTTAATGAAGTACGCCCCTTTTCCAACTATTAGTGCTATTTCAGGCTTAGCTATTGGTGGAGGTTTTGAGGTTGCCTGCCAAAGTGACAGAATGGTAGCCCATATGAATAGTACAGTAGGTCTTGTCGAAACTGGTGTTGGTTTGGTGCCTGGTGGAGGCGGCTGCAAGGAATTACTATGGAGGTGGATTCAAGATCCAAAATTTCACAAAAATCATGATAAAGCTGCTATCGAAGTATTTAACATAATTGGATATGGAAAAATTGCCACTTCCCCAATTCTTGCCATTCCTTTAAAATTGATTCTAGAGGATGATGTGGTGGTAGAAAATAGAGACCAGCTTTTATTTAAGAGTTTCGAACTAGTCAACTCACTTAAGCCATCTTATCAAGCTCCTAAAAAACCTTTTTTTCGATTGAGCGGCTTATCAGTTAAAGAAGAAATGCATGAAATATTAAAAGATCTAGAATCCAAACATATTATATCTGGTTATGACGTGGATATTGGACTCCATTTAGCTGATGTTTTAAGCGGTGGAGCTAATTCTGGACCAACAGATTTGAGTGAGCAAGATCTTTATGATTTAGAAAGACAGTCTCTAATCAAATTAATTCAATCTCATAAAACAAGAGATAGAATTCATACAATGTTATCAACGGGAAGAAGAATAAAAAATTAATGAATAACTATGATTTAGGAATGGAGAAGAATAAATCAAATTATATACCATTGACTCCTTTAAGTTTTCTCGATCGTATAAAAGACGTATATCCTGATTATGAAGCAGTTGTTTACAAAAATCGAAAATATAATTGGAAACAAGTTTATGATAGATGTACACAATTTGCGAGTGCCTTAACAAAAATTGGAATTGGAGAGGGTGATACTGTTTCTATTATGGCTGCGAATACACCTGAAATTTTTGAAGCTCATTATTCTATTCCTATGACGGGCGGCGTTATTAATACAATTAATACTAGATTGGATACAAAAACAGTTGCTTATATTCTTGACCATAGTGATGCAAAAGTATTAATAGTTGATAGACAGTTTCATAATGTGGCTGTTAATGCTTTAGAGCAGGTAAATAGAGACATTATAGTTATTGATATTGATGATCAGCAGGCTGATCTAGAAAATTCAAGATCTATAGGTGATCTAGAATACGAGTCTTTTTTAGAGACGGGTGATCATAATTTCCAATGGGTCAGACCTAAAGATGAATGGCAAGCGATAGGTCTAAGTTATACCTCTGGAACTACGGGACAACCTAAGGGAGTTGTTTATCACCATAGAGGTTCATATCTTATGTCTATGGGAAGTGTGACTGCCTGGAATATGACTAATAAGCTTACTTATCTTTATACAGTCCCTATGTTTCATTGTAACGGATGGGGTTATCCTTGGACACTCGCCATGCTTCATGCAAAGATTATTTTTATACGAAACATAGTGGTAAAAGAAATTTTTCAATTAATAGTTCAATATAAAGTTACTCATTTTGGTGGGGCTCCAATTGTTTTAAATATGATAGCTAATGCTCCCAAAGAGGAACAACAGGAAATTCCTAATAAAGTATATGTAATGACTGCGGGAGCACCACCACCGAGCTCAATTTTAAAAAAAATGCACTCCTTAGGATTTGAAGTAATGCATGTGTATGGATTAACTGAGACTTACGGTCATGTAGTTCATTGTGCTTGGAATGAAACTTGGGACTCACTTGATCAAGAAAAACAATCGGAGCTAAGATCCTATCAAGGTGTTAGATATCCTCACACAGAAGAAATTGCAATTCTAAATCCTAATGATTATTCACCTGTACCTAGCGATGGAACTACAATGGGTGAAATTATGATTAGAAGTAATACGGTAATGAAAGGTTATTATAAAAATCCTGAAGAAACTAAAAATAGTATGAAAGAAGGATGGTTCCATTCTGGTGATTTGGCAGTAAAACATCCCAATGGCTACATACAAGTTAAAGATCGTTCAAAGGATATCATTATTTCTGGCGGTGAAAATATTTCTTCAGTGGAAATTGAAAATACAATAATTAAGCATCCCTCTGTTTCCCTCGCAGCAGTTGTAGCAAAACCAGATGACAAATGGGGTGAAACACCTTGCGCTTTTATTGAACTTCATGAAGATCAATCTGTGAGCGAAGAAGACTTATCGAAATTTTGCAGGGAGTATTTAGCTGGATTTAAGATGCCTAAGACTTTTATTTTTTGTGTTTTACCAAAAACTTCAACTGGAAAAATTCAAAAATTTGAACTTAGGGAGCAGGCAAAAATAATTAAATAATGCTAATTGAAGTTAATGGTCATCAAGTCTTTGCAGGAACAGGTGGCAAAATATTTGATAATAAAAAACCAGTTATTATTTATTTACATGGAAGTGGTTTTAGTCATGTTGCCTGGGTTCCATTAGCAGGTCAGTTTGCTCAAAAAGGTTATAGCGTTTTAGTTTTAGACTTTCCTGGACATGGAAATTCTGAAGGTAGCGCATTAAATTCTATCGAAGAAAGCTCTAATTGGCTTGGAGACTTATTAAAAAAATTAAATTTGAAAAAAATTTCATTAATAGGTCATTCTCAGGGCGCCTTATCAGCTTTAGAATTTGCTTCATCTTTTCCAGACACAGTAACAAAGTTATGCCTCATGAATGCATCTCATTCTATGCCAGTTCATCCTGATCTAATTAAAATGGCCGAAAGCAATGATAGTCAGGTTATCGACCTCATGCTTAAATGGAGTTACGCGGGTCATAGTGGAGACATTATTACAGAACATGGTCAAATTATGACAAATAAAAAAAGTATTGACGTGTCTAGGATGATACTAAGTTCCAAAAATCTTAAGGAAGTTTTAGCTACAGATTTAAAAGCTTGTGATAATTATCAAAACGGAATGAATTCTGCAAAAAAAATTAGTTGTCCAACTATGATCTTATCAGGCGACAAAGATAAAATGATTTCAATAGAAAAAACAAAAGAACTACATAGTGTTATTCAGGGTTCAAAGTTAGAGATCATTAGCCAATCAGGGCACATGTTAACTTCGGAAGAAGTTATCAAAGTTAGAAGTGCTTTATCTAATTTTTTTTAACATTATGGAAAAAAATGTTAGTAGTTTGTAAATTTAAAGAAGGAGAAGCCAAACTTAAAAAATTTATAGCATGGATGCAATCAGGAATAGGAATAGTTGAAAGAGCAAAACTTGATTACGTAGAAAAATCTATTCCAGGCATATTATTTGATAGGAGTGGAATAATGTTTAAAATTACAGCTCACAACAATGATTCTATGATGGACTTTTTACTGGTAGAAATCCTGCTGTTAAGTCAATTTATGATGAATGCATAGCAAGTATTAATCTTTATGAGCTAAATCTAATTAAATTATTATGAGTTATTTAGTGAATCGTTTTATTAAGCTTTGATTTTTTCAGAGTTATTGTAGAAAACTTCCAAGCATACTGAGCAAACAAGTCCTTTTTCTCTTTTAAATTCTTCTTTTCTTTGAGCGTTAAGTAAGTTGATTTTCCATACAACTTCAATATTATCACTTATAGTAATATCAGTTTTACAGTAATTACAATATTCGCTCATTTTTTTATTTTGGTGTATTTAAATATAAATATTAACTTAGTATTAGGACGATGTTTTATCATATAAATATAAAAGTCATAATAAAAATTTTGTATATAAGTAATTTATTTTATGAATAAGCCATTAGATATTTTAATAAAGGTATGCATTTTATTTTTTATTAATCAATCGCTCTATTCTGCTGATGTTAATTTTCACGCATGGGGCGGGTCAATAATGATCAATGATTTTATTAAAGAGGTTTCTAAAAATTTAAAAAGTAAAAATATTAATCTTAATCATACAAAAATTACAGATATTGCAGAAAGTATAAAGATCCTTGAGTCTGACAAAAAAATAGGTAATTTTCAAAAAGGTAGTGTTGATTTAATGTGGGTCAATGGAGAAAATTTCCATAAATTAAAAAAAAATCAATTACTTTTTGGGCCAATTGATAAAATAGAGAATTATAAATTCATCAATCAAAATGATCAGTCATTGCATATTGATTTTGGTGAACCTGTGGACGGACTAGAAGTTCCCTGGGGAAGAGCGCAATTTGTAATGATTTATGATAGTATGATGATTAAAAATCCTCCTCAAACCATAAAACAACTAAGTGACTTTATTAAAAAAAATCCTGGAAGATTTACTTATCCGCAGATTCCTGACTTTCATGGAACAACATTTTTAAAACAATTATTATACGAGCTTGTAGAAGACAAAACAATATTACAGAAACCTTTTTCGAACTGTTTAAATCCTTGTTTGCCGATTATAAATCTTATGACTTTCTTAAAAGAAATAAATCCATTCCTTTGGAACAAAGGAAGAAGATTTCCTAAGTCTGTCTCTCAAACTGTACCCATGTTATCTAATCGAGAGTTATGGCTAACTATTTCTTTTAATCCCAATATGGCTGCTGCAAATGTGCGTAGTGGAAACTTAAGAGACGTGACACGTACCACATCCTTTATAAATGGAGCTATTGGCAATACACATTATTTGGCTATACCCTTTAACTCACCAAATAAAACAGCCGCACTAGAAGTTATTAATTATCTAATTAGTCCTAAATCTCAAGCAGATAAGTCTAATATAGATATTTGGGGCGATCCAACAGTCCTAGATCTAAATACAATGAATAAAAAACAAAAAAAATTATTTTTAGATAAAGAAAGTATTCACATCCTACCAAATAACCAGATACCCTATTTAGTAGAACCTCACTATACTTGGACAGAGGCTATCGAAAATGAATGGTTTAAAACATTTAATTAATCAAAACACTCCATTATTAATTATCTTTTTACTTTTCGGAATAATATTTTTAATTATTGGTAATATTTTTTATGAATTAATCATTCAATTAACTATCAGATCATTTTCTAATGATTTTATTAATTTATTACCCTCAATTAGTATTACTTTAATGAATAATTTATTTTCTGTTATTTGTGCAATTTTAATTGCTTTTTTTATAACAAACTATTTATATAAAAAATCATCTGCTAATTCGTCTTTCTTAATCATTTTAATTAGCTTTCCTCATATTTCTTACTGCATAGGTATAACTTATTTATTTGCTACAAGTGGCTTATTTGCTCGACTTTTTGCTATTTTTTATGGTAATGAAATCCCCTTTACAAGTTCAAGCGGAGATGGCCTTGCTAACTTCATTTATATCTTAAGTCTAGCCTTAAGAGAGGTTCCTTTTCTAGTGCTAATTGGACTAAGTGTTTGGAATAAAATTAATTCTAATCAAATTCAACAACAAGTATCGGTACTGGGTCATTCAGAATTATCTGCTCTGATGAATTGTATTTTTCCGCTTTGGTTAAAGTCTATGGGATTACCCATACTAATTATTATTGCTTTCAGTTTCAGTAATTATGAGTTTAGCTTAATTTTAGGGCCACAGTTTCCTGATATGATTAATGTAAAAATTATTGAATCGTGGTATTCATCTAATAGAGAATTAACAAAACTACTAAATTCTTTAATTATTATTACGGTCCTAATATCATCATTTGCGATATTGATATTATTTTACTTAAGAAAAGTGACAATCATTTATCTCAAAACAACAAGATTATTTATATCTATTAACTATAATTTGTATTTATTGGGAAAATATCTAGTAATATTATTAATTACATTATTTATTGTCATATTTTTAATTACTTTTTTTCTTTCCATTAATAATAGTTGGTTTTTTCCCTCCATTATTCCAGTTACTTTTACACTAAAGGGCTGGACTTATATGATAGACAATTATGCAGAATTATTTTTAAATAGTATTTTAATCAGCTCAGTAATATCAATATCCAGCTTAATATTAATGACTTATATAATAGAAATATCTTTAAAAAATAACAAAATATTTAGAATACTTCTATTGTTAAGTTTCATCATTTTAGTCATGCCTCAAAATATTATGCTTATTGGAATTAGTGGTCTGATGACCAGGTTATCTATTTTTTCAATAGAAATTTGGTTCTATTTTTCATTATTTATTTATATCTTTCCTTATACTTACTTTATGATGAAACAGACATATGAAGATTTTAATCCTCAGTATATAGATAATGCTAATGTTTTGGGCATTTCAAAAATAAAAAGTTTTTTTTATATCAAGCTTCCTTTAATGATAAATGACTTTTTATTAATATTTGGTGTAAGTTTCTCTGTTTGTTTTTATCAGTTTCTTCAGGGAATTATTGTAACAAAAGGAGAAAAGCTGTTATTCAATAATGAAGTGCTTATTTTGTTTTCAGGGGAAAGCATCAATACTGCTAGTGCGGGATCATTACTAAATTTTATACCTGCAGGATTATTACTAATATTTATTTTTATAAAGAGTCGTTATGCTAGAATGTAATAATATCAATATACAAAATGAAAAAAATGATTATTTAATCGAAAATCAAACCTTTAGAATTCTGCAATCTGAGATCTTCACTTTAACTGGTGCAAGTGGAGTAGGTAAGTCAACGTTACTTAAATACATCTGTGGCATTAAACAAGAATCTTTTACTTATTCAGGAGAAATAATTGTTTATAAAAATATAGTAAGTCATCTACCGACAAATAAACGAGGTGTCAGAATGATTTTTCAAAATGATTTATTATTTCCTCATATGAATGTTATAGAAAATTTATTATTTGCCGCTCCTCCTTATAGAAAAAATATTAAGGATGAAGCTTTATCGTTATTAAATAAATTAAATTTAAGCCATCTCTCGTTTAAGAATGTTACCATGCTTTCAGGAGGGGAGTATTCTAGAATTTGTCTAGCGCGAATTATGATTAATGAACCAAAAGTTTTACTTGTAGATGAACCATTTAGTAATTTAGACAAAAATACTAAAAATATAACGAGAGATTTTTTTTATAAAAATATAAGCGCTATGAATTGTGCGACATTAATTGTTTCCCATGATATGGAAGATATTTATAGTCATGATAAAGTCATAAAGTTATGAATGTTTACTATAATGGTTCTTGTACAATTTGTAATACTGAAATTGGCCATTATAAAAAAAAAACACATGGTATTAAATATATAGATGTTTCTTGTTTTAAAGATGAGCATGTAGCTCATCTAAGTAAAAAAGACCTATATAGAAGAATGCATGTTTACTTTAATGGAGAACTTTATAGTGGATCGGAATCTTTTCTTATATTATGGTCTAAAATGTCTAATTTTATATGGTTATCAAAGTTTTTAGGACTCCCTATTTTAAAACAAATTTGGTTTATTGGCTATGAATGTCTTGCATTCATACTATTTGTTAAAAATTTTTATTTAAAAAAAATTATTTAGTCTTTACTTAATTTTTTGAAGAATGTAATTACCTGATATTACTATCACACTCCCTATTATAATATAATTAGTTAAGTGCTCCTTAAGAATGAATACGGTTAATAATATTCCAAATATAGGAAATAAACTATAAAGAGGCAAAACTTTTTGAACTTCATAATGCCTGTAAAGCCAGAACATTCCTATTTGTGCTATACAAGATAATACCAACCCCGAATAAACTGCAGTAATAACTGTAGTTTGATTTATTGTTATAATTTGATTTATAGCAGTTGGTTCTAAAATTAATGTCACAATAAGCATAAAAGGAAATGTTATAATAGCCATCCAAGCATTAATATTAAGAGGATTTTCTTTTTGTAAATATTTAGAAAATAAAGATGCTAATGAATACCCAAGTCCTCCAATAATTGCAAATGTCATACCCATTGGTTCTTGCAGAATAAGAGGGTCAAAACCTACGATAATTACTCCAATTATCACAAATCCAATCACAAGACATCTTGTTAGTGAAACTTTTTCTTTTAAAAAAAAAGCACTCATTAATACACCAGTAGGAATAGAGCATTGCATTAGTATAATAATTCCTGTTGTTGATACTGAATATTCTAATGAAAGGTAAATCATAGGATAAACAATAAGCCCCATAGCAATAGTAAAAAATATTACATATTTAAAGTTAACATTTCTTAAAGTTTCAATTTTCAAAAAAGGCAAAAGAACAACAGCCATAATAAAAACTCTTAGAGTGACAAATACTAATGCTGAAATATTATTAACACCTATTTTTCCAATAGGATAAGAGCTACCAAAAAGTAACATAACGACTAGAGCTATAAAGATATGTTGTGTTTTCAAATTTATTTTTTTTGATTAAATCGTAAAACCTCACCAATAAAGTATAAAGATCCACCAAAATAAATATTAGAATTAGGACCAGATTGAATATTTAGTTTATTAATTGCATCCAATAAATTTTCAGACATGCTAGTTTTAATAGTATTTTGGATATGATAAGATTGTATGGAATTATTTTCCTGCATAGGAACAACAAGAATCTTTTTAAAATGAGGCTCTAAAAGCTTTAAAATAGAAACATATTTTTTATTTACAAGAAATGAACAAATAAGAAGATTATCTTTCCCTTTAAGGTTTTTAATAAATGCCTTTACTCCATCTAAGTTATGAAATCCATCAAGATAAATAGAACGGCATTTATTAATAATCTTAATAAGTTTTCCTTTTTCAATTCTCTGGAATCTTCCAGCCCATTGAACTTTAGATAAAGCTTTTTGAATAATTTCAAGATCAAAATCATTTTTTAAAATCAACTTAGTTAAAGCTAATGCTAGCCCAGCATTTTCATACTGATGAGAACCTCTAAGAGACAAGTTTTTTAAATTTATCTTGTAATCAATATCAATATAAAATTGATTCTTAATTTTCCATTCAGATCCAGCAAATTGTGCTTGTATTTTTTTTTCTTTTAAAAAATTCATTGCAAATTTTTTAACTATGGGTTTTTGATAATTTATAAAATTAATACTTTTTTTATTAAAAATACTAAGTTTTTCATAAGCAATTTTTGTTAATGAATTACCTAGGTATTCTTGGTGGTCTATTGAAATTGGGGTGATGGCAGCATATTTTTTATTTTGCATAATATTCGTTGCATCAAATCTTCCTCCTAATCCTACTTCTAAAATAAGAAAGTCTGCAGGGTGATCTTGAAAAGCCATTAATGCTGCTGCTGTAGTAATTTCAAAATATGTAATTAAATTTTTTTTATTAGTTTTTTCACAATGATATAGATATTGTAATAATAATCGTTCTGAAATATCTTTGGAATAAAGCTGTATTCTTTCATTAAATTTAACTAGATGAGGCGTTGTGTATAAGTGAGTTGACCTCCCATGTTGATTTAGTAATGTTTTGACTATTGATGCTGTTGAGCCTTTCCCATTAGTACCCGCTATGTGAATTATCTTTGGTAATTTTTTTTCATTAAATTTTAATTTTTTTAAAAGTTTCGTTATTCGTGTTAATGATAAATCTGAAAACTTTGGATGAAGTTCAAGCAATCTCTTAAAAATAGGATCTTGCAACGGATTACTTTTTTAAAAAAGATAAAACTCTATCTAGAGTTTCTTTTAATTCTTTTCTATGAACTACCATATCCACCATTCCATGCTCTAATAGATATTCAGCTGTTTGAAAATCTTGTGGTAACTTTTCCTTAATAGTTTCTTCTATGACTCTCTTACCAGCAAAACCAATCATTGCCCCTTTTTCTGCTATAATAATATCTCCTAACATAGCAAAGGAAGCGCTAACCCCACCCGTTGTAGGATTTGTTAAAAGACTTATATATGGGATTTTTTTATCATGTAAGAGATTTATAGCAGCCACTGTTTTTGGAAGTTGCATCAGACTAACCAGACCTTCTTGCATTCTTGCCCCACCAGATGATGAAATAGCAATAAAAGGACAATTTAATTCTACAGATTTAAGGCATCCTATTTTAAATGATTCTCCTACATATTGTCCCATAGAGCCTCCCATAAAATTAAAATCAAGCATAAATACACAACTTATAATTCCACCTATATTGCCAATTGCCACAAAACTTGCATCTTGCTGTTTTGTTTTTTTTTGTGATTCTTTGAGACGATCAGTATATCTTTTTAAATCTTTAAATTTTAGAGGATCATTATTTATAATATTAATTTCAACTAATTCAAATTTTTCATTATCAAATATAGATTTAAATCTGGTATCAAAATCCATATGAAGATGTCGATCACAATAACTACAAATGTATAAATTTTCTTTTAAGTCTTTATTGTAAAGTATTTGACTACATTGACATTTGGTCCATAAATTTGAAGGTGTGTCTTTACGAGAGACAAGTGATTTAATTTTTGGTTTAACAATATCTTTGAGCCAATTCATGATTTATTTGCCGTTAACACTCTTAATATAATTATCTAAAGATTTAATATAATTATTAAAATTCATTCTTAAATCAAAATACATTTGAATTAAAGCTGATCCTATAATAACACCATTTGTTAATGTTTTATTTTTTAGAGATTGTGCATCTTGCCTAGACTTAACACCAAATCCAACTAATACCGGAGTTGAGCTATGTTTTTTAATCATCTTAATATTTTGATTAATTTCTTTATAATTGAGTTTATTAGATCCTGTAATGCCAGTTGAAGATATATAGTAAATAAAGCCTTTTGAATTATGTAAAAGCTTTTTTGCTCTCCTTGAGTCTGTCATGGGTGAAATCAATTTAATAAGATAAATGCCATTATTTTCTAATTTTTTTCTAATGTCTTTTTCTTCTTCAAAAGGGAGGTCTACAATAATCAATCCATCGACCGTTCCTTTAATCGATTTTATAAACTTAGACACACCATACTTCATGATCGTATTAATATAACACATGATGACATATGAAGTTTTGCCTTTATTTTTCGAAACTGATTTTATTAAATTGATCGATTGATTAGTAGTTAATCCTTTTTTAAGAGCAAGTTTATTTGCTTCCTGAATTACAAGTCCGTCTGCCATTGGATCAGAAAATGGAAGGCCAAATTCAATAATATCAGGATTATTTTTTTGAATTGTTTTAAATACACTCTTACTTTGATTTAAGGAAGGAAAGCCACAAGTCATAAAAAGTGATAAAATATCTTTTGAAGGTAGTTTATCTAAATTATTCATCAGTATCGAATCCTAATTCTTTGGCTGCAGTAAATAAATCTTTGTCTCCTCTGCCACATAAATTGAGAATAATCACTCGATTTTTATGTTTATTTTTGAATGATTTAAATAAATATGCTAATGCATGAGAGGGCTCTAAAGCCGGAATAATACCTTCAAGTTTTGAACAAAGCTGAAATGCGCTTAATGCTTCTTTATCTGTAATTCCAAAATATTTTGCTCTTTGAATCTTTTTAAGATGGGAGTGTTCTGGCCCAACTCCCGGATAATCAAGACCAGCTGAGATGGAATGAGCTTCTTTAATTTGGCCATCTGAATCTTGTAAAACATAACTGTAGCTTCCATGAAGTATTCCAGGTGTGCCTGATGTCATAGTTGCAGCGGTTTCATTTGTTTTAGGGCCTTTACCAGATGCCTCAATTCCTATCATGGAAACATTTTTATCATTTAAGAATGGGTAGAATAATCCCATTGCATTTGAGCCACCTCCAACACAAGCAATTAAAAAATCAGGTAATTTATTTTCTCTAGCTAGAATTTGTTCACGTGCTTCTATTCCTATAATTGACTGAAAATCACGTACCATTTTAGGGTAAGGGTGAGGGCCAGCCGTAGAGCCAATAATATAAAAAGTATCTCTGACATTTTTAATCCAATCACGAAGAGCTTCGTTCATGGCATCTTTTAATGATTTACTGCCTGATTCAACAGGAATTATATTAGCCCCAAGAAGCTTCATTCTAAAAACATTAGGCTTTTGTCTAACTATATCTTTAGAGCCCATATAGATATGACATTTAAGACCAAATAATGCGCAAACAGTTGCTGTAGCGACTCCATGTTGACCCGCTCCTGTTTCGGCAATGATTCTTGTTTTTCCCATTTTTTTCGCAAGTAAAATTTGCCCAAGACAATTATTAATTTTATGAGCGCCTGTGTGGTTTAACTCATCTCTTTTAAAATAAACCTTAGGACCATTAAGGTATTTAGAAATATTAGCAGCATAAAAAAGAGGAGAGGGTCTACCCACATAGTTATTGAATAAATCTTTTAATTCTTTTTGAAATTTCTTATCTTTTTTTATCTGATTATAAGCATGATCTAACTCTATTAGAAGAGGCATAAGTGTTTCAGAAACATACATACCGCCAAACTGACCAAATCGACCTTTATTATTGGGTTGGTTATAATTGCTCATTTAATTTACTTGTGGATCAAAGATATAATTTCTTCTATTAAAGTTATTGTCTTCTCTCCAGGTTCCGCTTCTACTCCTGAATTTATATCAATAAAATCAGCACCTGTTAAGTCTATTGCCTCTCTAATATTATTGCTATTTAGACCGCCTGAAAGAATAAAAGGTAATCTTTTAGTATTATTGAAATTAGACCAATTCCATACTGAATTATTTCCACCAGGCATTTGTTTTCCAGAGGGCTTTGTATCGATTAAGTAGTAATCTATGTTTTGTAATATTGTGTTAGAAAAATTATTAGGATAAATAGACTTAATAATAGGTTTTTTAAATTTTTGTTTACATTGATTTATGAAATCTTGTGACTCATTACCATGAAGTTGAATTGATCCAAAATTAAATATTTCTAATTTGGAGATAATTTCTTCAAAGGTAGGGTCTACAAATACACCAACAAATCTATCTTGGTTTTGATTAAAAGAATTTCTAATATTAGTTAAAATTTTGCTATCAACAAATCTAGGGCTTTTTGAATAAAAAATTAAACCCTGGTAATCTATTCCAAGTTGAAGAACATGGTCAATTATTGCTAAATTAGTCTGTCCACAAATTTTTATCTTTATTCTCTTCATAATATGATTGTAAAGCATTAATAGGATTTTTGTGATTAATTAATTCTCGACCAATAACAATATAATTAGCACCATTCTTAAAAGCTTCAATTGCTGAGATAGTTCTTTTTTGATCATCCTTTTCTCTTTTATATAAGCATACACCAGGTGTAATTTTAAGTAATTTTTTGTATTTATTAAAAATCTTTAAATCTTGTCCAGAGCAAATTAGACCATCAATTTTTGCTCTATCTGCTATTTTTGCAAAATTTTTTAGTACTTGCTTAGTCGTGATATTTCCGAACATTAATTTAATATCTTTTTGGTCCAGGCTGGTTAATAAAGTCACTCCCAATAATTTAGTGTTAGATTTTTTTAGTGTTATGTATTTCTTTGCTTCTTCTAGCATCTTAAAACCACCACTTATATGTAATGTTATATAGTCAGGATTTATGTTGTTTAGTGATTCCAGACCTTGAAGCACTGTATTTGGAATGTCATTAAGTTTAAGATCTAAAAATAACTTTGATGTTCTTTTAATTTCTTTAATTAGGTCATCATTGTCCTTCTTATAAAAGGATCTATATCCAACTTTAAAACCATAAACATGGTCTTTTAATTTTCTAACTATGGCTAAATTTTTTTTATTAGAAACAGCATCAAGTGCAATAAATGCTCTTAATTTATTCATTTATTTTTTTTAGAACATAGTTACTTAATTTAAAAGTTAATTTAAATTTTTCAGGTATATAAATCTTACTTTGATCTCGAGGATTAGTGCCAATTCTTAATGGCATTTTTTTTACTTTAAATGCCCCAAAATTTCTTAATTCAATATTCTTATGTTTTTTAATTGATTTAATGATTATATGAAAAAATCTGTCAAAAATTTCTTTATTTAATTTAGTGCTCAAATCATTCTCATTTTTAAGAAAGTGATTTCGAAGATCTGATTTATTCTTCTTTTGAGTCTTGATTCCCATCCAGAGCCTTACCTAAAATATCTCCTAAAACAGATCCTGATGATTTAGAGCCATATTTTTCCATTAAATTTTGCTCCTCATCGATCTCCATTTGCCTTACTGATAAAGCAAATTTCCTATTCGTAAGATCTATCGAAGTTATTTTTGCGTCAATTTTTTGACCTTCTGAGTACCTACTTATATTTTGATCTTCTTTATTTTTAGATAAATCTTTTCTTCTAATAGTTGTTTCAATAAAACTTGCAACTTCTACTTCAATTCCGATATTGGACATTTTCATTATGGTTGCCGATACAACGTCGCCTTTTTTCTTTTCACTAAAAAACATACTAAAAGGATCATCAGTTAATTGTTTAATTCCAAAGCTTATTTTTTCTTTAGAAGGGTCTATTTCTAGTATTTTAACCTGAATAGTTTGTCCTTTTTGGTATTTCTTTAGTGTTCTGTCTCCATTAGAGTCAGTCCAGGATAAGTCATTTTTATGGACTAAACCATCTATGCTGTCATTTAATTTTGCAAATATTCCAAACTCTGTAATATTTTTAATTTCAGTATCTAAAGTTTGGCCAGTGCTATATTCATTATTAATATTTTCCCAAGGGTTTGGTTCTGTTTGCTTTATACCAAGGCTTATTCTTTTTTTCTCTGTGTCTATTTCTAGTATTTTGACCCTAATGTTAAAACCTACTTCTAGTAATTTGTTTGGATGGACATTTTTCTTGGTCCAACTAATATCATTAGAATGAACTAAGCCTTCTAAATCTTTTTCAATGAGCTGAACAAATGCACCATAGTCAGTAATGTGTGAAATCTTTCCATCATATATTTCACCTAATTCAATTTTGTCAGTAATTTTAGACCAAGGGTCATTTTTTAACTGCTTATATCCTAAGCTTATTTTATCTGAATCTCCAGAGACCTTAAGAATTTTAAAATTATAGGTTTTACCAATTTCTAAAATATCTGAAGGATGATTAATCCTACTCCATGATAAGTCACTTAAGTGTGCCAGTCCATCAATTCCACCTAAGTCAATGAATGCACCATAGTCAGTGAAGGTTTTAACTCTACCTTCAACAATAGAATCACCCTTACTTTTTTCTAATAATTCACTCTTGATATTTTTTTGTTTCTCTTCCATTATTGCTTTTCTTGACACAACAATGTTTCCCTTAGCATAGTCCATTTTAAGAATTAGAAATAATTCTTCTTTTTTAATTAAGTAACTTACATCTCTAACAGGTTTGGTATCTATTTGGCTTAACGGTAAGAAAGCATTAGCTCCCATAATTTTTACATAAAGACCAGCTTTAGCTTTTCCTACTATGAATCCTTTTACTTTTTCCTGGTTATCATAAATAGTTTGAAGTTTTTCCCATGACTTCATTTTAATAGCCTTCTCATGAGAAAGTCTTAAGTTACCATCTCGGTCTTCAAGTTTTTCAATAAATACTTCTATTGATCCACCGACCTTTAGATCATCTATAGCACCTGAGGTGACAAATTCTTCTCTTGGAATTTGACCTTCACTCTTATGGCCTATATCAACAGTTATAGCTTTGTCTGATATGTTTAAAATTGTTCCAGAAATAATCTTATTAGCGGTTAAAGAATTTTGTGTGGACGAATGTTGATCCAGTAATTGGCTGTACTCATCGTTAGAAATCATAGTTCATAAATTACCTTTCAAAATAATCACTTTCTTTTAAAGGTTTATAAGGGCTTTTCAAGGTTTAATTTCAATTAAGAATCGATTTAAAGTCTCTAAAAAAATTAGGATAGCTGGTTTTTACACAGGATTTATCAATAATTATGTTATTTTTAGAGCAAATCATATTGGCAATGTGAAAAGACATCACAATTCTATGGTCATTATTATGAATAATTTTAGCTCCTCCTCTTTTTAAATCATGATTCCCGTATATATGGAGATCATAATTCTTTATCTTACACGTAACCCCCATTTGAGTGAGATTTGTATATATGAGTTCTAATCTGTTGCTTTCTTTGACTGTAAGTTCTTTTAAATCTTTAAATATAGTCTCTCCCTTTGCAAAGGATGCCGCAATTGAAAGAATTGGAATTTCATCAATTTGTTGAGGAATATCTTCTTTTGTTATTATAGCACCCTTAAGAAACTTCTTTTGATTAATTTGAATATCAGCAACTACTTCGTTATGTATTTTTTTTTTATTTTTAATTTTTATATCTGCCCCCATTTTTTTTAGAGTTTTTAAAAATCCTATTCTTGTTGAATTTAAAAGCATGTTTTTTACAAGAAGTGCTGAACCCGGTTTTAGGCTCGCCGCAGTAATCATAAAAGCTGCTGAAGAAGGATCTCCCGCAACAGTATAATTAATTGGTTTTAAGTTTTTATCATTTTTCATTTTTATTTTTCTATGTTTTTTGATTATTTTATAATTTATATTATACCCCATAGTTTTTAACATTCTTTCAGAATGATCTCTAGTGCTAGCTAATTCTTGAATTGTTACTTCACCCAAAGTATTTAAAGAAGACAACATTATAGCACTTTTAATTTGCGCTGAGGGTATTGCAATTTCGTAGTGAAGAGGTATCGGATTTTTTGTTCCTTTAATTTTTATTGGAAGAAAATTTTCTTTTTTTAAATAAAATTCTGCACCAATTCTTTTTAAATGCTGCGTTACTCTTTTCATTGGCCTAGATGATAAAGACTTATCTCCAATTAATGTTGCTTTTATATTATTAGATGACATTAAACCCAATATAAGACGAATACTTGTCCCAGAGTTACCAAAGTCTAATTTTTTTTTTGGACTGAATAAGCCCCCTGGAGGTAATCCAAAAATCACATAATTATTTTTAACTCTTTTTATATTAGATCCCAATTGTCTCATTACTTTTACCGTATTTAATACGTCCTCTGATTCTAAAAGATTAGTTATCTCGCTCTTTCCTATCGCTTGAGATGCTAAAATTATAATCCTGTGACTTATAGATTTATCTCCAGGTGGAGTTAATAAGCCTTTGATATTTTTATTGTTAATTGAGACCATCTTTTGCATTACTAGCATAATTTTAATCACTAAATTATAATTAAATTAGCTTATTCCTCATAGTCCTTACCAAGGTAAATACTTTTAACCAATTCATCGTTGACAATATCTTTTGGCACTCCTTCACGAATTATTTCTCCGTTATATATGATATGTGCGTAATCAACTATTTTAAGAGCTTCTCTAACATTATGATCAGTGATTATAACTCCAATATTATTTTTTTTTAACTTTAAAATTGTTGATCTTACTTCTTTAATGGCGATAGGATCTATTCCGGCAAAAGGCTCATCCATCATTATAAAGCTTGGATTACAGGCTAATGCCCTAGCTATTTCAGTTCTTCTCCTTTCACCTCCAGATAAAAATTTACCTTTTCTTTCTACAAATTCATCTAAAGAAAAATCTTTAATTAGCTGATCAACTTTTAAATCTCTTTCTTTCTTACTATAAAATAATTCAGCCACAGAGAGTATATTATCATACACGCTAAGGTCTCTGAAAATAGATGCCTCCTGTGGCAAGTAGGTTAAACCAAGCTTAGATCTTTTATCTAAACTGTAAGAAGTTATATCTAAATCATCTATTTGAATTTTGCCCTCATCCCCATCTAAAAAACCTGTAATTATATTAAACAAAGTAGTTTTACCACTGCCATTAGGCCCCAATAAACCAGTTATATTTTTTTTATTAAAATTTAGAGATATATTTTTTAAAGCAATTTTATTTTTAAATTTTTTTTTTAAATCAGTTATTGTAATATTATTCATCTTTTATTAATGCCTCAGCAAAGCTATCCTTATCTTTTGATTTTAAAATTCTTGTATTTTTATCAAGATCTACAATCAATTCATCACCACTTAAATATCTATCCGGAGAAACTATATTAACATTATTAGAGAGAATTATTAAATTTTTTAATCTATCGTATACACCTTTATCAGAAGTAAAAATTTCTTCTTGATAAAATATTTTTACATTTTTATAAAGGTTAACTTTATCAAAAACTTCCTTCCCATCTTTAATTGAATAATAAGCAAGTATTTTATCAGCAAATGCATCCACATCATCATTTTTAAATTCAGCATTTCCTTCTGCGAGATAACTCTTGTTATTCTTATCCCAAATAATACCTTTACTTGCTTTTATGGTGCTTTCTGCAAATAACTCAGAATATAAGAATAAACATAATACAAAAGATATTTTTCTAATTATCATCAGTACTGAATTCACTTTCCCCATTAAATTTAATTATATTTGATTTTTGATCATATTCAAACCCTTCAGACGTTATAGTTCCTTGGGTATTTGTAGTAGTAGTCTTATTCGAACTTGAGGTTGTTTTATTTTGAGAATCTACTGTTACATTACTACTGGATATTTCATAATTCTCATTTTTTAAATTTGCCTCTCCTAACAATAGATTTTTTTTACTATTTAATTTAATTAATTTATCTGCAGTAATTATGTCAATGCCATCTTCTCCAGCTATCATTGTTGTAAAATTTTCTAATGAGTTGCTGGGACTGTAAAAAGTATTAATTTCCTTAGAGGAATTATTAAAAAAAATTAATATTTGAAAAAAAATTAAGCATATGATTATGTAATTAAAATTAATTTTTTTAAAATATTCACTCATTATCTAGACATTTTTTTAAATTCACAATACCAATAGCTTTATTTTTATCTGCTACTATTAAACTAGTAATCGAATTTTCATTCATTATGTTTATTGCGGATGAGATTAGTGTATTTTTATTTGCCAGAATAGGTTGGGTTCTCATGATTTTAGTAACACTAGATTCTAATATGTTGCCATTCAACGATCTCCTAAGATCTCCATCAGTAATAATGCCTAATATTTTTTCATTTTTATTAGCTATAATTGCGCAACCATATTTTTTTTTTGTCATCATTAAAACAGCCTGAAGTACTGATGATTTTAAATTAATAATTGGTAAATCCATATCCATTATATCCTCTAATGTTTTTAAATTTTTACCTATTTTTCCACCAGGGTGAAATTTCTTAAATAAAGAACGATCGAAATCTTTATAAGCGAGAACTGAAGAACATAAGGCGTCTCCTATAATCAGAGCAAGAGTTGTTGAAGTAGTTGGCGCTATTCCTAAAGGATCTGATTCCTTGTGTTTTGGAAGAATAATTTTAATGTCAGAATTTTTAGCTAATTCACTATTTTTATTAGAGGTTATTCCAATTATTTTAATTCCATTTTTTTTACTATAATTAATTATGTCGTTAATTTCTACAGCTGCGCCTGAATTAGATAAGAGGATTATAAGATCATTTTTTTCAATAATTCCAAGATCGCCATGACTTGCCTCCACGGGATGTAAAAACATAGATACAATCCCAGTTGATGTGAAAGTTGAGGCTATCTTATTTGCAATATGACCACTTTTACCTATTCCAGATAAAATTATTTTTCCTTTTAATGATAAAATTAAATTAACAGCTTTTGCAAATTCATCTCCTATTGACGACTGAAGTTTTTTTATAGCATCCAGTTCTATTCTAACAGCTTTCTTACCTTTAGAAATTATATCTTTTTTATTATTCATTGTTTAATGATGAGCAAAAATATCAAGATTTTCCCAGCCAGATAAATCTAATTCAATTCTTGTTTCCAAAAAACTGACTATTTTATAATAGAGTTTTTTTCTACCAGTTCGCTCTAATTTATTTTCTAATTTTTCTTGTATCTTTTTTAAGTACCTCACATCATTTAATGCGTAGTCAATTTGTTCTTTAGTTAATTGCTCTTGACTCCAATCAGAACTTTGCTCTTTTTTACTTATTTCAATACCTAATAATTCTCGGGTAACATCTTTTAGGCCATGATTGCCAGTATATGTTCTAGTAAGTTTTGATGCTATTTTAGTACAAAAAAAATTTTTAGTATCAACGTTAAGATTTTTTTTAAGCACAGCGACATCAAACCTTGCATAATGAAAAATCTTTAAAATATTTTTATCTTTAAGAAGAGATTTTATATTACTAGACTCATCTTTTTTTAAGTCAGCAGAAAATTGAATTATATAAAATTTCCCATCATCGTTGTTCATAATTTGAATTAAGCAAAGCCTGTCCCTATTAATATTCAATCCCAGTGTTTCGGTATCAACAGAGACTGAAGTTTTAAATGTTTTTATGACATCATCAGGTAGGTCATTTTTGAATAATTTATAATTTGACATAATTAATGTTATATTTATATAAGATAGAAACAGTAATGAAAAACAAAAATATATTAATATTAGGATCAACCGGCTTTATAGGAAGAAGTCTAACTAAAAAACTCCTTTCGAAGGGCGTTCGAATCATAAGCCCAGTTAGAAATGCTGATAGAGTTAAAAGAAATATACTTTCGGGTGATATTGGTCAAATAGAAGTTGTCCCTTTTAATGCGCTAGATATGAACCCTCTTGAATCAAGTATCCAAAAATCAGACATTGTCATTAATCTGTTGGGTATTCTGTTTGAAAAAAAAAATAGCTCATTTGAAACTGCCCATTACTTAGTTCCTAAAAAGTTAGCAGATATGACCATCAAATACGGTAAAAAATTCATCCATGTGTCTAGTTTAGGGAGTACAACACAAACTAAATCTGCATATTTATATTCTAAAGCACTGGGCGAAAACTATATTCAAAACAATCATGATAATTATATAATTATTAAACCAAGTGTCGTATTTGGAGAAGAAGATAAATTTTTAAATCAATTCGGTAATATGACAAAATTTTCACCTTTTTTACCCCTAATTAAAAAAGGAAAAACTAAGTTTCAACCTATTTACATTGACGATTTAACATCTTTTATAGCTAAACTCGCAATGTCAGAAAATGATAATTTTAAGAATAGTGCAATAGATGCTGTAGGTCCTCACATTTACTCCTTTAAACAAATATTAGAAGTTATTTTTGAAATTGTTCACAAAAAAAAACATTTTATAAATATTCCTGATTTTCTTGCTTCAATGCAAGGTAGAGTTTTAGGGATGCTACCTAGTCCTCCTTTTACATACGATCAATTTTTAACTTTATCTCATGATAGCATTTCCTTAGGAAGTGACAAAATACTTGCTAAGTATTTAGGAAGAGATTTAGCTCCGATGAAGTTAATTGCATCAAATTATTTAAATAAATTTATAGATAAAGTTTAATTTAAATAAAAAAGGATCATTAGTCCTAAAAAAATTCTATAAATTATATAAGGGGTAAAACCTATTTTATTAATATATTTAATAAAAAAAAACAAAGTAAAATAAGCAGATAAAAAAGATATTACAAAAATTAATACTAGATCTAAATTTATTTCAATTGTATTGATATCCTTTATATTGCTTAAAAAGGATAAAATAATAATTGGAAAACTCATGAGTAGGCTATTATTTATGGCTTGTTCTTTTTTTTTACCAAGTAGTAGAAAAGCTGTTATACAGCTACCCGATCTGCTAAAGCCAGGTAAAAAAGCAAGACATTGAAATAGTCCAGCTATAGAAAATTCCACTAAGGGAGAATTAATAGTCATTTTTATTTTATTTAATTTATCAGCACCAAATAACATAATTGCGCCAATTATTGAAGTTACAGCTATTATCTTTAAAGAAAAAAAGTTTACGTCAAACATTTTGAATAAAAAACCTACAATTAATGCAGGTATCATTGAAATTACTATTAATTTATAATTATTTAAAAATAAATCCTTTAAGCTACTTTCAGAGTGCCTAACCAAGTACAGTAATAGTGCTAAAATAGTCGACATGTGTGCCGTTGTCTCAAAGAGTAAATTTCTTTTTTCAGAGTTATTTATAAAGTTTTCAATAATATTTAAATGGGCACTTGAACTTACAGGTATAAACTCAGTTATTCCTTGTATTAAAGAATATATAAAAATGGCCAATAATGAGTTTTCTGTCATAAATTATTACTTATATTATTTTTACAATTGATAAATATTGTAATATAAAAGTATTATTAAAAAAATATATAGGTAATTAGTAATAAAATATTACAATGTTAGAGTTCTTCAATAAAAAACAATCTACGCCAGTTAAAACTGAAGCAGAAAAAAGAATTAAGGATTTCCAAGAAATATATAAAGCCTACAGTCCTGATGAATCGGTTGACCAAGCGTCAAGATGTTCTCAATGCGGAATTCCTTATTGTCAAATTCATTGCCCTTTAAATAATAATATACCAGATTGGCTTAAATATATTGCTGAAGATAGACTCGAAGAGGCATACGAAGTTTCTTCATCTACAAATGCTTTTCCGGAAGTTTGTGGAAGAGTTTGCCCGCAGGACAGATTGTGTGAAGGTAATTGTGTTGTAGAGAAAGCTGGGTTTGGTTCTATTACTATTGGGAGTTTAGAAAAACACATTACTGAGACGGCTTGGGAGAAGGGCTGGATAAAACCGATCACATCTGATCAAAAACAGAATCAAAAAATAGCTATAATAGGATCAGGTCCAGCAGGGCTAGCTGCGGCTACGTATTTAATAGAGTACGGTTATGAAGTAGAAGTATTTGAAAAAAATGATCGTATTGGAGGGCTGATGATTTATGGAATTCCAAATTTTAAATTAGATAAGTCGGTTGTTTTGAGAAGGTCGGATTGGCTAAAAGAGAGTGGAGTTATTTTTCATACTAACTGTGAAATTGGTAAAGACATTAAATTTGAATTTCTTGAAAAAAAATTTGATGCAATACTAATTTCAACAGGAGTTTATAAAGCCAGATCTTTAGATTTTAATACTGATAAAGTTAATAATTCAATACCTGCTCTTGAATACCTAATTGAAAGTAACAAAATTGGACTTGGAGATAAACCTTCACCAAATAATCACCTAAATGCAAAAAACAAAAAAGTTTTGGTAATTGGGGGAGGCGATACAGCTATGGACTGTGTTCGAACTGCTGTAAGACAGGAAGCATCAGAAGTAATATGTTTATATAGAAGAAATAAAGAAAGTATGCCTGGCTCCGCTAGGGAAGTGGCAAATGCAGAACAGGAAGGTGTTAAGTTTAAATGGCTATCTGTTCCCTCAAAAATAGTTCAACAAAATAGTATCGCATCCAGCTTAGTTTATAAGGTTGCTGAACTAGGTGCAGTTGATGATAGTGGTAGAAGATCTCCTGTGGATACAGGAATAGAAAAGACATTAAATTCAGATCTAATAATCGAAGCTCTCGGTTTTCAGCCTGAAAATATTAATGAAAATTTTAATATTAATTTAGATCTTACTGGCTGGGGTACAATCAAAGTAGACTTTAATAGATTCCAAACAAGTAACCCAAAAATATTCGCTGCTGGAGATATTGTAAGAGGTGCCTCGCTCGTAGTTTGGGCTATTTATGATGGAAGAGAAGTGGCTAAGACTATTAAAGAATTTTTACAAAATAAGAAAATCAAAAAAGCGTCATGAAAAAAAATTTATTTTTAGATAAATATTTGAAAAATAAAAAGATTTTAGAGGATCAAGGTATTTACTCTAACACACAAGAACATGATAACTGTGGTGTCGGACTTGTAGCTTCAATTAAAGGAATATCAAGAAGAGATATAGTTGAGAAAGGCATAGAAGCTCTGAAGGCAGTTTTTCATCGGGGTGCGGTTGATGCTGATGGAAAGACAGGTGACGGAGCAGGTATTATGCTTGAAGTTTCTAGTACTTTTTTTAATAAACAAATTTCTAAAATGGGTCATAAAGCTGATGAAGACACTACAGTTGGAGTGGCTATGGTTTTTCTCCCTAAAGAAGATTTTAATGCTCAGGAAAAATGTAGAGCAATAATGGAATATGAGATTATTAAATCTGGAATGAATCTTTTTGGATGGAGGCAAGTTCCCGTTAATTCAACTATAATTGGAGAAAAAGCAAATTATACTAGACCTGAAATTGAACAATTACTTTTTTCACCAAAAGAAGAAAATAAAAATATAGAAAAAACTTTATATTTAACTAGGAAGAGAATAGAAAATAAAATTAAAAGTTTAAATATAAATAATTTTTATGTCTGCTCTTTATCTACTGAGGTCATTGTTTATAAGGGAATGTTTTTAGCGGAGCAATTATCCTCCTTCTATCCTGATCTATTAGACCTTGATTTTAAATCTAAGTTTGCAATCTATCATCAGCGCTATTCAACCAATACATTTCCAACATGGTCTTTAGCTCAACCATTTAGAATTCTGGCTCACAACGGAGAAATAAATACTCTTAAAGGAAACGTAAATTGGATGAAGGCTCATGAAACCAGAATAACTGATAAATTTTTTGGAGACAGAGTAGAAGACCTTAAACCAATTTTAGATTCTGACGCTTCCGATTCAGCTTCTTTAGACGCAGCTTTTGAAATTTTACTTCAAACCGATAGAAGTCTGCCAATGACAAAATCTATGATTATTCCTGAAGCTTGGTCAAACAATAATGACATGCCTGATGAATTAAAAAAAATGTATGCCTATTGTAACGCCGTAATTGAGCCTTGGGATGGACCTGCAGCTGTTTGCGCAAATTTTGGTGATTGGATTATATCGGGTATGGACAGAAATGGCCTGAGACCTCTTAGATACATTATTACAGATGATGATTTACTTATATCAGGTTCTGAAGTTGGAATGGTTATCATTGATGATAAAAATATTTTAAAAAAAGGTAGAGTGGGGCCCGGTGAATTAATAGCAATTAATTATAAAGAAAAAAAATTCTATCAAAGTAATGAGTTAAAAACGCAACTTTCTTCTCAATTTCCTTATGTGAAATGGAATAAAAATACAATACTTCTTGATGAGATCTTAAATCAACAAAAAATCTCAGAACCAGCTAGTCAAAATATTGATAATTCCAAAATAATTTCAAAATATTTTAACTATACAATCGAATTGCTTGATTTAATTCTAGATCCAATGGCCATAGCCGGACAAGAAGCTTTAGGATCAATGGGAGATGACACTCCTCTTAGCGTATTAACAGATAATTATAGGGGGCTGCATACTTTCTTTAAACAAAACTTTGCACAGGTAACAAATCCCCCAATAGATAGTTTAAGAGAGCAAATTGTAATGAGTCTTAAAACAAGACTTGGAAACCTAGGTAATATTGCAGATTCCGATGAAGATCAATTAAATCTTGTTCTTTTAGAAAGTCCTATTTTATTAGATCATGAACTTTATGCTCTAAAATCGCACTTAGAAAAAAATACGACTGAGATTGATTGTACATTTGAAAAAGAAAAAGAAACAAATTTTCTTCAAGAAATACAAAGAATTTATTTAGAGGCTGAAAGAGCTGTGAGATCGGGGTCTCAACATATAATCCTCTCAGATAAAAAAATTGACGAGAGCAAAATTTCTCTCCCAATGATTTTGGTCACTAGCGCTGTACATAATTATTTAATAAAAAATAAATTACGCACATTTACATCTTTAAATGTTTCGTCGAAGGAATGTCTCGACGTTCATTATTTTGCAGTATTGATAGGAGTGGGAGCCACAACTGTCAATGCATCATTAATTGAAAGTTTAATTTTCGAAAGATTAAATAAAGGAATATATGGCAAAGCTGAATTTAATTCACTCATCTTAAATTATAAACAATCAATTGAGAAAGGTCTTAGAAAAATTATTAGTAAGATGGGCATATCCATAATTAGTTCTTATAGAGGTGGAAGAAATTTTGAAATTATAGGATTAAGCAGAAGTATGGTTGAGAGTTTTTTTCCAGGGATGTCCTCAAGGATATCAGGCATAGGACTTGAGGGGCTAGAAAGTAGAATGAGAAAACAGCACCATTCAGCTTTTTCAACTTCTAAAACTATTTTAGATATAGGTGGAGAATTTAGGTTTAGAGCTAAAGGAGAACTGCATGCATACGAAGGACAGTCTATTCACATGTTGCAAGAAGCTGTAACTCGAGATTCTTATAATTTATATAAAAAATATGTCGATAGAATTTATAATGTAAAGCCAATCCATATCAGAGATTTATTAAAAATGGATAGTCCTAACAAGTCTATTACTATTGATAGCGTTGAAAGTATTTCCGAAATAAGAAAAAGTTTTGTTTCTCCCGGTATTTCTTTGGGGGCACTGAGTCCAGAAGCGCATGAAACTCTAGCTATAGCAATGAATAGAATAGGATCCAAGTCTGATTCAGGAGAAGGCGGAGAAGATCCGAAAAGGTTTATACAAAAAGAAAATGGAGATAATGCAAGTTCGTCAATTAAGCAAATAGCGAGTGGACGCTTTGGTGTAACTGCAGAATATCTTAATAATTGTAGCGAAATTGAAATTAAAATAGCTCAAGGAGCAAAGCCTGGGGAAGGCGGACAACTTCCAGGTTTTAAAGTTAGCGAACTTATTGCAAAATTAAGAAATAGCACACCTGGAGTCACTCTAATTAGCCCGCCTCCTCACCATGACATATACTCAATAGAAGATTTAGCCCAATTAATCTATGATTTAAAACAAATTAATCCTATAGCAAAAGTTTGTGTAAAATTGGTAGCTCAATCAGGTATTGGAACTGTTGCTGCAGGAGTTGCAAAAGCAAAAGCAGATACTATCTTAATTTCTGGACATTCTGGAGGAACTGGAGCTAGTCCTCAATCTAGCATAAAGTATGCTGGGTTACCTTGGGAGTTAGGTTTAAGCGAAGTCCATCAAATACTCACCCTTAATGGACTTAGGGGTAAGGTCACACTTAGAACGGATGGAGGAATTAAGACAGGAAGAGATATTATTATTGCAGCAATATTAGGAGCAGAAGAATATGGAATTGGTACTGCTTCATTAGTTGCGATGGGATGTATAATGGTAAGACAATGTCATTCAAACACATGTCCTGTTGGTGTCTGCACGCAAGATGAAGAATTAAGAAAGAAATTCGGAGGCACCCCTGAAAAAGTTATTAATTTATTTTCTTTTATAGCTGAAGAGGTAAGAGAAATACTTGCAAAATTAGGCTATAAATCACTCAAAGATATTATAGGAAAAACAGAATTATTATATCAGGCCCATCATGGATCTGATGATTTAGATAATTTAGATTTAAACCCTATTATTACAAAAATTGATAATGGAATTCCTTTGAATTTTCATTTAGAAAAGAAAAGAAATGAAGTGCCCCCAACATTAGATGATAAGTTTGAAAAAGATGGTAAGGAGTTTATTGAAAGAGGGCAAAAAATCGAACTTACTTATAATGTAAGAAATACACATAGAACAGTTGGAGCTAAAATTTCATCATTTATTACAAGAAATTATGGTATGAGTAAATTAGCCGAAGGTCATGTTTCTTTAAAATTAAGAGGATCAGCAGGAAATTCGCTTGGTGCTTTTGCTGTACAGGGATTAAAAATTAATGTTTTTGGTGACTCTAATGATTATGTAGGAAAAGGACTATCGGGTGGATTTATTGTTGTCCAACCAAGAAATTCTTTTAGTAAACCAAGTCATGATAACGTAATTATAGGCAACGTAACTCTTTATGGAGCAACGGCAGGAAAACTTTATGCTGCCGGTCAAGCTGGCGATAGGTTTTGCGTCAGAAACTCAGGCGCCCATGCAATAGTAGAAGGATGTGGATACAATGGGTGTGAATACATGACAGGAGGAAGCGCTACTATTCTTGGTGATGTTGGCGATAATTTTGGAGCCGGAATGACCGGTGGGCATGCTTTTATTTACTCTAATCAAAAAAATTTATTTAATTTAATTAATAAAGAGTTAGTAGGCATATATCAGATACTAGAACCAGACTGGCAAAATTTTTTGTTAGATAATCTTAAATCATTTTATAAAGAAACAGGATCTGAAAGAGCGGAATATATAATTGAAAATTTCAAAACAGAAATGTTAAAATTTATCCACATAGTTCCTAATGAAGTAGCACATAAGTTAAAATTCCCAATTAAAAATAATTTAAAAATAGCCTAAATACATCTAGATATAATACCTAAAGTTTTTTTAGTAGATAAACTGTGATCCTCATCTTTGATTATAATTAATTGAATATTTTTAAATTGTTTTGATTCAAGAAGATTATTATTATAGTGATAAGGCACACTACTATCTTTGCTCCCATGAAAAAAAATAACTTCACCATCATATTTTTTTTGCAGATTATTAATTAAATATTCCTTACTATCAAAAATCAATTTATGAGAATAAATGTAAAAAATTTTTTTATTAACATGCACTTTAATATTTTCTTTTTTTTTGATTTTTAGTTTTTCTTGCTTGGTAAGAGAAGGCCATAGTAATCTTTCCGTAAAATCTGGAGCCGGAGCCAAACCTATTAATTTTAAAATTTGCTTGGGGTGATGTAGCGCGTAAAGACAGGCCACCCATCCACCCATACTAGAGCCAATAATTATAATATTTTTATTAATTTTTAAAAATTTAAGAATATTTTCAAGGTCCATATACCATTCTTTAATAGATAATTCTTCAAAAATTCCTGATGATTTACCATGCCCACTACAATCATACCTAAGATATGAATAATTCTTCTTTTTTGCTAAGTTCCTAAAAAATATAGATTTTTTGCCATTCATGTCTGATTTAAGTCCATGAATAAAAACTATAGTTTTTTTAGTTCTTTTAGTAAATCTATAGGCTATTTTATGATTATTAGAGGTAGTAAATTTTAACTGTGACACAAAATCAAATTAATCAAAAAGTTACCTGTTTGCAAATAATTCCTTTTTTAGGTACAGGCGGGATTGAAAGAGGCGCTTTAGATATTTTTAGACACCTTCATAGTATTGATATTAAAAATTATATTTTTTGTGAAGATTATGACCCTAAGATAATTAATAAAAATGAACTAAAATATATTTTTACTACAAATAATAAAAAATTTAAGAATATCTTTAGTCAAGTTTCAATCAAAAAACAATTATTAGAATTAACTACTGATTATAAAATAGATTTAATTCATGTTTCTTCAAGGGCTCCTGCTTTTTTTCTTTATAACTTCATAAAAAATCTTTCTGTCACATATATTACAAGTTTCCATAACCCATATAAAAATCAAAATTTCATTAAAAAATATTATAATTCATTTTTATTAAAAGGAGATAAAGTTGTCGCAAACTCTTATTTTACCAAAGATCATATAAATCAATATTATGATTCACATAAGCCGGTTACTGTTATTCAAAGAGGCATAGACGTATCTTATTTCAATCCAGATATAATCGATCTTAATAGTATAAATGAGTTAAAGTTAAATTTGAAGATAGATAAAACTGATATAGTTATTATAGTCCCATCTAGATTAGCCTCATGGAAAGGTCATGAATTATTTTTAAAAAACTTTTCGAAATTAAAAATTAAAAATACTCATTCTTTTAAAATTATTTTTTTTTCTAATAATGAAACTTTATCAATTAAAATTAAAAAATTTGCTTTAAAAATAGGACTAGACAATAAACTCATAATTGTTAACGAAACAAATGATATTAGAATCTATTATGCTCTTTGTGATTTCGTTGTGAGTTCCTCAGTAAGACCGGAGGGATTTGGTAGAACTGTATCAGAAGCACTATCAATGGGTAAATTACTGATAGCTCCAAATGAAGGTGGCACAAAAGAACAATTGTTAAAGTTTGATAATAATCTGCTGTATGACGTTTCTAACTTGGAAAGTTTTAAAAAAGCTGTTAATTATGCAATGTCAAATTTAGAAAATAATCAAAATAGAAGAAGAAATTATATAATTTCAAATTTCTCATTAAATTCCATGATAAAAAAAACTATTGAATTGTATGGCATTAAATAAGGTACTGATTATTAAGCACGGATCCCTTGGAGACATTTTTATGTCATTAGATTCTATTAATAGTGTTTGTTCACATTTTGGTGAAAATGTATATTTTTGCACCACTGCCTCAGGAAAAAAAGTTCTCATGGATTTAGGTTTTAATTTTAAATATATCGTAGACTTTAGAAGCAAAAATCCACTAGTATTTATCTACACCATTTATAAAATTATCAAAGAAGACTTTGACTATATTGTTGATTTACAGAATTCAAGTAGAACTTGTTTTTATATTACTGTCTTAAATTTTTTTAGAAAATCAATTATTAGTAGCACTTGCAGCTCAGCAAGCCATAAATATACGCCTCCCCCCCACGGGACTCATCATGTAAGTCAAGGATTAAAAGAACAGCTTAAGATAATTAATATTAAAATTATAAAATTCAGTGACAACATTAAAATTAATGAAAATAACAATAAGAATTGTTCAGTATTGATTGTACCGGGCAGTTCAATTAGAGGAAAATATAAACGGTGGCCAATAGAATGCTTTAACGAATTAATAAAAGATTTTTTAAAAATAAATTTTAATTGTTATATTATCGGTGGCGATGAAGACTTGGATATAAGTTCAAAAATTCTCAAACATCCCCAAGTACATAATTTAATTGGATCATCACCATGGAAAAAAGTAATAGAATTAGCTTTAAATGCAGATATTGCTATATCTAATGATACTTCAAATATGCATTTAATATCAAGTTTAGGTTGCCCAACAATTGCAATTATGAAAAAAGGACCTCTGGTTGTTTCCAACGCTCCAAGTAATAATCAATCTTTTTGTTTTACAAATTCAGATATTTCTAAAATTAAACCAAACGAAGTCTTTAAGAAGGTTCTGAAAATTGTCGGCTAAAATAGCAATACTTCTCCCTTATAAAGAAAATTTTTCGAAAAATAATTCAGGTTCCGTCTCGTTGTTTGTTAAAGACATAAATCAAAAATCAATATATTTAAAATTTATTAATATTTATGGAAATACTATTTATAAGCCATCGCCAGGCTTTAGTTATAAGAACATGGAAACTACTTTCATGCATAGGTTTGGTAGAAATAAATTTCATACGAAGTCATTTATAAAAAAAATAAGGCTTAACCCTTCATTAAAATTAATAGAAATTCATAATAGGCCAATTTCAGCCTTAATGATTAAAAAAGAGTTGCCTAAAATGAAATTGGTTTTTTATTATCATAATGACCCATTATCAATGAAAGGCTTTATTAGTAATGAAAGTAGAAAAAAACTTTTAGATTCATGTGAGACTATTTATTTTGTAAGTGACTATATAAAAAAACAATTCTTAAATAATCTTAAAGCTAATAAAACTGATCATAAAAAACTATTAGTTTTATATAACGGTATTAATCCTTCTACGAAAAATAAAAAAACTAGAATTAAAAATATTATATTTGTGGGTCGCCTAGAAAAAAATAAAGGTTTTTTTGAGTTTCTAGAAGTTGCTTATAAAATATTAAATGAATTTACTGATTGGCAAGTAGATATATTCGGATCATCAAATAAAGGATTAATACCTATAAGTGAAAAATCTCAACTTAAGTACCATGGACATGTTAGCAATGATAAAGTATTAGAATATTTATCAAAATCATCAATTTCAATAATCCCAGCACTTTGGAATGAACCCTTTGGTAGAACCTTAATTGAGTCGATTAATGCAGGTTGCGCTGTGATTTCTTCACAAAAAGGAGGTTTATCAGAAATTTCTCAATATTTTGAATTAATTAAACTAAGAAATCCTTCTAAAATAAGTATTTACAATGCTATAAAAAAATTAATAATGACCCCAGATGAATTACAAAAACTTCAAGGCAACTCAATCAAGAACTCTCCCTTTAATTTGAAAAATATTATTACTTATCATGATAATCAGAGGTCACAATTGATCTCTCAAAAATAATATGAAATCAGTTTGAAGCCATTTATAAATAATAGAGGAAGAAAAAAAGATCTTCACAATATCAATTCTCAAATTAGATCAACTGAAGTAAGGGTTATTTTAGACGATGGTGAACAGCTAGGTGTTATGAAGACACAAGATGCTATTGATTTAGCTAAAAACAGAGCGATGGATTTAGTTGAAATTGCTCCAAATAATACCCCCCCAGTCTGTAAAATTATTAGTTATGGTAAATTTAAGTACCAAGAGCAAAAAAAGAAAAATGAAGCCAAAAAGAAGCAAAAAGTAATGGAAACTAAAGAAGTAAAGATAAGACCAGGCACGGGAATCCATGATTATGAAGTCAAACTTAGAAACGCAAAAAAATTCATAGGTGAAGGCAATAGGGTTAAATTTAGCCTTAGATTTAAGGGTAGGGAAATGGAACACTCAATTTTAGGCATCAATATGTTAAAGCGTCTCAAAAATGACCTAATCGACTTAATTAGAGTTGAAATGGAACCAAAAATAGAGGGCAGACAAGCCTTTTTAGTTGTTGCACCAAAGTAAATATGTTACAAAAATCTACATTTTAATCGAAGAGGCAAAAAGGGTATGCCTTAAGATTTAATATTAACTTATTTTTGAGGAGAAAAAATGCCCAAACTAAAAACAAAAAGTAGCGTAAAAAAACGTTTTAAAATTTCATCAAGTGGAAAAGTATTAATATCTCATGTTGGTAAAAGACACGGCATGTCAAAAAGATCAAACTCTTTTATTAGAAGCACAAAAGGAACAAGAGTATTATCAGAATCTGCATCAGGTATTGTTAAATCAATGATGCCATATGGGAAATAAATAGGAGAATATCATGCCAAGAGTTAAAAGAGGTGTCACCGCCAGAGCAAGACATAAAAAAGTTTTTGAATTTACTAAAGGTCATAGAGGAAGAAGAAAAAATGTTTTTAGAGTTGCAACGCAAAGTATGGATAAAGCATTGCAGTATGCCTACAGAGACAGAAGGGTTAAAAAAAGAGACTTTAGGGGACTTTGGATACAAAGAATAAATGCGGGAGTTCGTCAACACGGGCTTACATACGCAACTTTTATTAATGGTTTAAAAAAAGCTAACATTGAAATTAATAGAAAAATTCTTTCTGAGATAGCGTTTCATGAACCAATTGCTTTTAAAGCTATAGTTGAAAAAGCAAAATCAAGTTTAACGGTTTAATAAAATTTAATGGACGTTTCAAAAGTCCTCAAAGAATCATTAGACGAATTAAATAGTTGTGATAATGAAGATTCTATTCAAACAGTAAGGGTTAAATTTTTAGGAAAAAAAGGAATAATAACCGACCTATTAAAATCTTTGAAAAACCTTAGCGATGATGAAAAGAAAAAATTTGGACCTTCCATTAATATAGCTAAAGAAGAACTCCTTAATAAAATATATAATAAATCTTTAGATATTAATAAGAAAAGAATTGATGCAAAGCTCTCTCAAGAATCGATTGATGTAACTTTTCCACCTCCTGCTAGTAACTTAGGTAAACTCCATCCAATATCAAAAACCTTCAACGAAGTCATAGAAATATTTGGCGATATGGGTTTTTCAGTTGCTGAAGGTCCGGATATTGAAACAGATTTTAATAATTTTACAGCATTAAATATACCGGAAGACCATCCTGCGAGAGAAATGCAAGACACCTTTTATTTAGATCAAAAAGATGATCATAATAAGCCTTTTGTCTTAAGAACTCACACTAGCCCTGTTCAAATTCGGACTATGATGGAGAGTAAACCTCCAATCAAAATCATTGCACCAGGCAGAACTTACCGATGTGATTCTGATTCAACTCACTCACCAATGTTCCATCAGGTAGAAGGATTATTGATAAATGAAGATGCAAATATGGGGCATTTAAAAGGAAATTTAATAAATTTTTGTAAAGATTTTTTTCAAATTAATGATCTTAAAGTAAGATTTCGCCCAAGTTATTTTCCTTTTACTGAACCATCAGCAGAGATGGATATAGCATATTCAATAGTTGATAGTCAGATTAAACTGGGAGAAGGAGATAAGTGGCTTGAGATTCTTGGTTGCGGAATGGTTAACCCTAAAGTTCTTGAAAATTGTAAAATTGATAGTTCTAAATTTCAAGGATATGCATTTGGACTTGGCTTAGATCGCATTACTATGCTTAAACATGGGCTAACAGATATCAGATCTTTTTTTAATGGAAATAATAATTGGTTAAAAGAAAATGGATTTAGTTTAGCAAGGATTTGACTTAATGAAATTTACATATAGCTGGCTTTGTGATCATTTAGACACAAAATTAGACGCTAATAGTATTGGTGACATCTTGACTAATATAGGTTTAGAACTAGAAAATTTAACAGATTATTCTAAAACGCATGGGGATTTTGTTGTTGCTTCAATTATTGAATTTAAAAAACACCCTAATGCAGATCGTTTAAATCTTTGCACTGTTGATGATGGTTCTAAAAAATACCAAGTTGTCTGTGGCGCTAATAATGTTAAAAAAAATCTAAAAGGAATTTTTGCAAAAGAAGGCCTTTATATTCCAGGTATCGATTTGACACTAAAAAAAGGTAAAATCAGAGGTGAAATATCGGAAGGAATGATGCTTTCTGAAAGAGAACTAGGATTAAGTGATGAGCATGAAGGGATAATAGAGATTTCTGAAAATATAGTTGATGGAACAGATGCGGTTACTGCCCTAAGTTTAAATGATCCTATTTTTGAAGTTGCGATTACTCCTAATAGAGGAGACTGCTTGAGTGTTAGGGGTATAGCCCGCGATCTAGCCGCTAAAGGTTGCGGAACATTAAAAAATTTGAAGATAGAAAAAATAAAGTCTTCTGATTTTGAGAGTCCAATTAAATGGATGATAAAAGATGATGGAAATAGTTGTGAATATGTTTTAGGAAGATATTTTCGCGGTGTTTCAAATCTTAAAAGTCCTGAATGGCTTGTAAAAAAACTTATTAGTATCGGATTAAGGCCAATCAATATTTTGGCAGACATTACTAATTTCATTACTATAGACCTAGGAAGACCTTTACATGTATTTGATGCTGACAAGATCGATGGTGATCTAACTATGCGTCTAAGTAATGATGGTGACAAGGTGGATACGCTGGATAACAAAAATTACAAACTTTCAAACATAAATACAATAATTTCAGATTCAAAAAAAATTCATGGTATTGCAGGAATTATTGGAGGTCTTGAAAGTGGATGTAGTGAAAATACCAAAAATGTTTTTTTGGAGGTCGCATCTTTTAAATCATCTGGAATAGCTAAATCAGCAAGATCATTAGGAATATTCTCTGACGCAAGGCAACGTTTTGAAAGGGGCATAGATAAAGCTTTCGTTGAAAAAGGTATGGATTATGCTTCCTCCCTTATTATTAATTGTTGTGGTGGCGAAGCCAGTTTCACAGTTGATGCAGGGAGTTTAAACTCTGCCCCAGTTTTTATTGATTATGAGTTTGAAAAATTCACTAAAATTATAGGGTTTAGTCTTGATGGCCTTACTCAAATTAAATATTTAGAAAATTTAGGTTTTAAAATCTTAAAAATAAATACAACAAATTGTACTATTGAAGTCCCCACATGGAGAAATGATATAGAATCCTCAATTGACCTTATCGAAGAAATAATTCGCCTACATGGTTTTGACCATATTAGAGAAGAAAAAGTTATTAGTACAAATGAAGAAAAACTTAAAATTAAAAATTCTCCTTCTAATAAAAGATATAAAATTTATGAAAGATTAAAAAAAATTCTTGCTAGTGAAAAATATCAAGAAATTATTACATTTTCTTTCCATTCCAATCTCTCTCATTCAACTTTAAAAGGCTCTAAATCTTTAAGATTATCCAATGCCATTAGTGAAGAATTTAGCTATATGCGCAATTCAATGTTTGGTAATCATTTAAATGCTTTAGAAGAAAATCGAAAAAAAGGATTTGATCAACAGGGTGTTTTTGAAATTGGGCCTATATACGAAAATATTAATCTTCAGCATAATATACTTTCAATGATGACTTTTCCTATGAAGGGAAATAACACTGTATTTAAAAGTGAAATTTTTGGTTTTAATGAGCTTTCTAGTCAAATTTCAATATTGTTAAAAGAATTAAATTTTGATATGAAGCAATTCGTCATTAAGAGATCTGAGAATGAAATGTTTCATCCTGGTAAGTCAGCTGAATTATGGCAAGGAAAAAAATTAATAGCTCATTATGGAGCAATACATCCATTAATAGTTCAAAATTTTACTAAAGTTTCAGAAGTATATGCGGCTGAAGTATATATAGACAATTTACCTCTTGATTCAATCTATAATAATAAAAAAATCAGTTATTTTGAATCTAGTTACCCATATAGTGAAAAAGATTTCTCTTTCATTTTTGATAAAAATCAAAATTTATTTGAAGTTTATAAATCTGTTTTGGGAATAGATAAGAAACTAATCCATGAAGTTGATTTTTTTGACCAATTTTATTCTGAAGACATAGGAATAAATAAGAAGAGCATTACTTTTAGAATCAAAATCCAATCTAAAGACAAGACATTGGATGACAAAGAGTTGGAAGATATCTTTTCTAAAGTAATAGATACAATAATAAATAAGTTTGATGCGCAGTTAAGAAGTTAATGGAAATTTCTAAAATTAGAAATTTTGCTATTGTGGCACATATTGATCATGGCAAATCTACGCTTGCCGATAGAATTATTGAATATTGTGGAGGAATGGATGACCGCACTAAAAAAGATCAAGTTCTTGACTCTATGGATATTGAAAGAGAAAGAGGAATAACAATTAAAGCTCAAACAGTTAGACTTAAATATATCAACTCAGATAAAGAAGAATATCAGCTTAATTTAATGGACACCCCAGGTCACGTAGATTTTTCCTATGAGGTCTCTAGATCCTTATCTGCGTGCGAAGGTTCAATTCTAGTTGTTGATAGTACACAAGGCGTTGAAGCTCAAACACTTGCAAATGCCTATCAGGCAATTGAAGTTAATCATGACATATTACCTGTCTTAAATAAAATAGATTTACCTTCCTCTGATCCAGAGAGAGTTAGGGAAGATATAGAGCAAACAATTGGTATCGACGCTTCAGAAGCACTCTCCATCTCAGGAAAAACAGGAGAGGGTATCCCAGCACTCGTAGACCAAATTATTCTAAAATTACCGCCCCCAGTATTTGAGGGAGAAGAGTTGAAAGCTCTCTTAATAGATAGTTGGTACGATAATTATTTAGGGGTCACAGTTTTAGTAAGAATTAAAGGAGGTAAACTTAAAAAAGGAATGAAAGTTAAGTTTATGTTCAATGACCAAATATATTTGATAGAAAGACTAGGTTATTTCACTCCTGAAATTAATTATTGTAATGAATTAACTCCTGGAGAAATTGGCTTTTTTAACGCAAGTATAAAAGCTGTTTCTGATTGTAAGGTTGGAGATACTATAGTTGATGTTAATAATAGTACAATTAAGGCATTGCCAGGTTTTAAACCGTCGTTACCAGTGGTTTTTTGCGGAATATACCCAGTAGATACATCTGATTACGAGCACCTTAAAGAAAGTTTAGGAAAATTAGCTCTTAATGATTCGAGTTTTGTTTATGAAAAAGAATCTAGTGCTGCTCTTGGCTACGGATATAGGTGTGGTTTTCTAGGCTTATTACATCTAGAAGTTTCTACTGAACGTTTAAGGCGAGAATTTGATTTAGATTTAATTACAACAGCTCCAGGTGTTGTTTATAAAATTATTAATAACAGAGATGAGGAAGTGGTTATCAGTAATCCAACTGAATTACCTGACCCATCACAAATAAAAGAAATTTTAGAGCCATGGATAAAATCAACAATTATTGTTCCGCAAGAATTTTTAGGATCTGTAATAACTCTATGTATAGATAAAAGAGGAAAGCAAACTAACTTAAATATTCAGAATAATAAAGTAATTTTAGAAATGGAGTTACCTCTCAATGAAATAGTTATAGATTTCTACGATAAACTTAAATCATACTCAAAAGGATATGCTAGTTTTGACTATTATGTTGAAGGGTATAAATCTGGAGACCTAGTAAGATTGAGTATTTTGGTAAATGGTGAACTTGTAGACGCATTCTCAAATATTGTTCACAGAACAAGAGCTGAATATATAGGAAGAAGAATATGTATTAAGTTGAAAGATTTAATTCCAAGACAAAATTTTCAAATAGCAGTGCAAGCAGCAATTTATGGAAAAATAATTGCTAGGGAAAGTATAAAAGCATTCAGAAAAGACGTAACTGCTAAATTATATGGTGGTGATGTTACAAGAAAGAAAAAATTGTTAGAAAAGCAAAAAAAAGGTAAAAAAAGAATGAAACAGTTCGGGAGTGTTGATATACCTCAAGATGCTTTTTTTGAGGCTTTAAAAATAAATGAAGACTAGTTAATATTAATCTAATTCAAATTCTGCTTTGTAATCTAGTAATATATTCTTCGGTTGAAGTTCTTTTTTAAGAATATAATTTTCTATTATAAGAACATCCATGCCAGTTCCTAAAAAGCAATTTATAGCCTCCTTAGGTGTGTTCACTATTGGTTCGCCCCTAATATTGAATGAAGTATTTATTATTAAAGGTATCCCAGTTTTTTCTTTATATAGCTTAATTAAATCATAAAATTTTTTATTTGTATCTTCATGTACTGTTTGTATTCTGGATGAGTAATCAACATGAGTTACTGACTGAATCTTTGATCTTAAAATTTTTATTTTATCTAATCCCTCACAATCTTTAAGCAAATTTGAATTTAATCTTTTATCTGCTTTTATTTTGGAAACCATGAGCATGTAAGGACTTTGAGTATTAAGCTCAAACCATTCAGATAAATCTTCAAATAATACTGATGGAGCGAATGGTCTAAAACTTTCTCTAAATTTAATTTTTAAATTTAATTTACTCTGCATATTTTCTTCAGTTGCATCTGCTAAAATAGATCTATTGCCTAAAGCTCTTGGGCCAAATTCACTTTGCCCCTGAAACCATCCAATTACTTTACTTTGAGAAATAAATTCTGAGGCTTTATCTAAAGTTTCTTTATATTCCAGTTCCTCATAAACAACTCCCATTTCTTTTAAAGAAATTTCAATTTCATTATTATTAAATTTTGGCCCAAGGTAAGAGCCTTTCATAGTATCTTTATCCGGATTAATCTCTCTTTCACTATTTAATTCATTAAACCAATAGGCTAAAGCAGCACCTAAAGATCCTCCAGCATCTCCAGATGCGGGCTGAACCCAAATATCTTTAAATAAATCCTCTTTACTCAATCTACCATTAGCCACACAATTCAAGGCAACACCACCAGCTAAACACAAATTAGTCTTACCGTAAGTAGTATTAATATACTTACCAATCTTAATCAAAATTAATTCAATTACATTTTGAATTGATGAAGCTATATCCATATGAAATTGCTCTAATTTCTCATCATATTTTCTTACGGGTTTCTCAAACAGTTCTTCAAATTTACTGTTAACCATATGATCGCTAAACATGTAGTTAAAATATTTCTGATTCATTCTAAATGAACCATCCTCTTTGATATCTATTATATTATTTAAAATTTTATCAATATATTTGGGATTACCATATGGAGCTAGGCCCATCAACTTGTACTCACCACTGTTTACCTTAAAACCACAGTAACTTGTAAATGCTGAATATAACAATCCTAGAGAATTTGGAAAATGTATCTCTTTATCAATTTTAATTTGATTATTAACTCCATGAGCAATAGTTGTCGTGGCCCACTCCCCAACACCATCAATAGTTAAAATTACAGACTCCTTAAAAGGTGAGGGGTAAAACGCACTTGCAGCATGACTAATATGATGCTCTGAAAATTTTATTTTTTTCTTATCAAAAAATTTATCTATCTTTTTAAACTCTAAGTCTAAATTTTTTTTTAAAAAAATTTTTTCTTTAATCCATTTTGGAACTGAATGTCTAAATGAATTAAATCCACGAGGTGTCGTAAATAAATTAGTTTCTATTATTCTCTCAAATTTCAAAAAAGGCTTATCATAAAAAACAACACAATCAATATCTGCAATTGTAATATTATTTGCATTCAATATATATTCTATACTCTTAGCGGGAAATATAGAATCATGTTTAATTCTTGTAAATCTTTCTTCTTGAACAGCAGATAAAATTTCGCCATTTTTAATTAGGGTTGCTGCACTATCGTGGTAATAAGCTGACAAGCCAAGGATGTATGTCATTTAAAATAATGTGTAAATGAATGGGCTCACGGCGCTACCCTGTGTTAGAAAAAATACTATACTAAATGAGAAAAGCACTATCATAATTGGTAATAACCAAAGTTTTTTTCTATTCTTTAAAAATTTAATAAATTCTATTATTGTTTCAAACATTAATACTGATCTTTCATGTCATTTAACTTTGTTGTTCTATTTATCCAATAGGTCTTTTGGTTTTTATCAAACTTAACTTCAAGTAAGTTTTTTATAAACAGTTTAACAGCAAATGAGAAAGGAACAAAAAGTAAATAATATACAAAAGTTAAAATTATAGGAGATATTATTTTATTAAGTAATTCACCAAATTTAAACCATAATATATTTAAAAGCCTCAAGTATCTAGACAGAAAAGTAGTTACTAATAATAGTACTAAGCTTAATACTAAAAAAGTATAAAAAATAATTAGGTTTTTATAAAAAAAAACACTACTTAAGAAAAAAATAATAGTAAAGGTATAACCAAATTTTCTATTACTTGGAATTTTGTTATTTGAATACTTCATTAAATTTTAATTATCATACCTTTGATTCGAGTCATACTTATAAAATAAAATATTTTAACATTTAATATATGCTATTCATATATAAAATCTTTAGAATAATTTATATCAAACCATCATGAATACAAAAAAATTTATTTTCACTATTTTAACAATACTAATGGTCTTGATAGTTTCATTTACAATAATTATATCTCCTTATCTTTGGAAAAAACTTACCTTTTCGTATGGTTATTGTAATTCTTTTGGAGAACTCGATTATGAATTAGGATGGAAACTCGCTCCTAATGCGGAAAGTTGTATTTCTCTTAAAAACTATCTTACAGGAGAGGTGTTTTTTGATAGTTTAGTTACTACCGATTCTAGAGGGTTTAGAATTGATGAAAAGTCTAAAGACAATAAAAATTTTGATAATTCTATTCTTGCCGTAGGTGACTCTCATACTTTTGGTTATGGTTCTAATTATATTGATACCTGGCCGGCACAATTATCAGAATCAATAAATAGAAATATAGTTAATTTAGGAGTTCCAGGATATAGCAACCTTAGTACATATTTGTTGCTTAAAAGAAATATAGATATATTGAATCCAGAACTTGTTGTATTTTTTGATTCTGGTGCATTTGATAGAGCCTGGTGCCCTGAGTTAAAGTACAAAAAGCAAATGGTACCTTGTTATTTTATTAATGAGGAAGGCAATGTCCAAATTCAATTTCCTGATAAAATTTTTTATGACAATAAAATTAAAAAAGGAATTTATCCCGGTGCTTATTTATCTAGTGGTTACGATATAAGGCAATATCTATTTATAAAATTAAAAACAGTTTTTAGGTCATTGTATTTCAAAACTATGTTTGCCATAACTAAAAATCAAAATTATGTAAGTGATACTATGAATTGTCAAATACTGTATTATCAAGTAGATACATCAAAAAATGTTGGTGGTTATTGTGATGAATTAGCAAATAAAGCTAGTGTTTATGAAATTAATTTGTTTTATGAATTAGTAAAGGAACGTAATACTAAATTAATTTTTATAGATTTTAATAATCAATATCTAGATGACTATTTGGAGATATCTCATGAAAATAAAAATGAAAATTTTTATTTTTTTGGATTGGCTGAGTTGGGAGATCTACAAGAAAGACTTAGTACAAATAATTATATAAATATTGATGATATTAGAGGTCTTCCGGCCTATACTATAAAAGGGGATGGGCATTTTAATAGAAGTGGCAATGAGATCATTTCTGATAATATAAAAAATTTTCTAATAGAAAATAATCTAATACTTCTCTAACTAATTATTTAAAAAAAATATGAATATAGTTCTTATTAAATAAATTAATAACATAAAATTACAGAAATATATTTCTTTATGTGGCTCAAGTGTGGCAAAGCACTATCTTTTTATAATTCTAAATGCTAAAAAGACTGATAATAAACACTCGGAGAGATGGCAGAGTGGTCGATCGCGCTAGCTTGGAAAGTTAGTGTAGGGGCAACCCTACCGTGGGTTCGAATCCCACTCTCTCCGCCAATTTGTTTTGAATGATCAAATCTTTTAGAATTTTTTTACCGTTAAAATAGCATTATGAGAAAATGTTGAGTCGAGGTGATAATTTAAAGTGGTAGTTGTTAAAATAAGAGTTTTATTTTAACAAAAAATATATGAATTATTAATTCATTTTATTTATCAAGATAATTAATCAAGTTTAACAAAAGGATATTTGTTTTTTTGAGAAATATTATTTGGTTTAAAATCTCGATAGTAGTTTATAACAGCTCTTAAAGTCTGCAAGCCAGTCCAATGTTTTGTAAGAAAAAGTTTTCCTTTGCCGAGGTTATTCTGTGGTACGTTTGGCAGGGGGAGATTATTACTTATACGCGCGAAGCATCTTAAATAAAGATCATGTGCGTGCTCCATTACTTTAATATGGATTTGACTTATAGATTCTTCTCCATTTAGTAATGTTTGTTCTGTAGATATAATGGTTCCACTGTCAATTCCTGAATCAATCCACATCACTGTGTTTCCGATTAGATTGAATTCACCTAAAGCCAGACACCAGTTTGTACAGTTTGGTCCACCCTTTATAAACGGAGAAATTCCAGTGTGTAAATTAATTACCCGTCCCTTTTTTAAGATAGTCTCAATCAGTGGTTGTTTTAAAAGATTAGTTCCAGAAATCAATACTAAATCTGGTTTTATAATTGAGATCAAACTAAAAATACTATCAGCATTAACATCCTTATGATTCGAGATTTTAATTGATGGAAAATCGGGGAATTTCTTATCATAATACGCCATCATCTTAGTCCAAGCATGCCTAAAAGGTAGCCCCACTGTAACTGACATCAGTCGTTGTAAAGTAAAATATTTGTAATTAAAACTTAATGGTTTAATGATTGCGATCGCACTAAGAGGTGAAATCGCATGGAGTTTATTAGCAAGGGCTTTTTGATTGGCACCTCTACCACAAATAAAAAGAGTTTTCATTATTTAGATATTTTTTAAACCTCCTGTAGCATTAAATCTAATTTGATTTAGATTTTGAGCATCAAAATTGAAACGATAGTGTGGGGATATTCCATTATCAAAATTACTTCCCAAGAGAAGCACATGTTCTACACCACCACTTATAGCAATTTCAATTTGATTTTCAGTATGGCTACCGTTAGGAAAAGCATAAATTTTCATAGGATGACCAAGAAGTTCTTTAAAATATTTTTTACATCGATTTAAATCATTTATAAAAAACTCTTCATCTTCATATTGCATAGTAGTATGCGAATAAGAATGTCCTCCTATTTCATGTATTTCTCTAATTTGTAAAATATCCGATCTGTTCATCATTGAAGCTGTAGTAAATTCATCCCATGAAAAAAATTGTGGAATTAATATTTTTCTAATATTTTGATACTTATCAAAACTATTATTTTTAATAAATGAAGAAAGACGATAAGCTAGGTTGTCACCAGATAAATTTTGAAAACCTGGAATTTCAAGACGTTTTATAAGTTCTTTTGGTGCTTTTCCGACAAAGTCCTGTGCTATAATATTTAAAGGAGGCAGTCCAGTTTCAATGCATTCAGGTATTAGATTATGGTTAACGCGTATATCATATTTGTAGAGTAATGGACAAGCCACATCAATAAAATCCTTAAAACCATCATCAAAGGATAGAATTAGTTTTGGCTTTATAGTGACGTCTTTGATACTAGCAAAAGTTACCACTTCAAAATTGTACTTCAAAAATTTAAGAAGCTCTTCAAACAAGTGAGGGTCCAATGGTTTATAGCCGCTACCATCATCCACGCTAACCCTATGCAAATTGAGGATAATAATATTTCCACTTTTACGCAGTCGTGCAATTCGGTAGTTTGATGAAAATTTATTTCCAAATAAAAAAAAAATTAAATTTTTAATTTTGTTTCTTAAGGAGGTCATTGTTTTATTTTACTTCTTTGAAAATTATCTCGTAATTCACATTAGTAGTCAATTTAAATCAAATTATTGTAGAATAAAAATTTCTTTAAATTTTTTATAAACATCTTCAACGCTAACTCTAATTGCTAATTTAGGATCTTCTATGGTTTTCCCATTATTGTCTAATAGTCTATCAGTTGTGTCAGAAATTTCACCTTCTGTAGAGATAACCGGAATTATATTATCTGAGTAGTTAAAAGATTTCGTTGCACTAAAAATTCCAATTGATTTAGTACCAATAGCTGCTGATAAATTAAGTATTCCACTATCATTCCCAATATAAATATTAGTTATTTTTAATATGGGCATAATATTTTTAATCTTAAGGTGTGAGTAATTAAACACATTTCTTAAATTAATTTTCTTAATAATATCTTCTGCAAGTTCACTGTTTTGGGGCCCTGCTATTAAAATATGTTTAAAATTATCATCTTTATCAATTCTTAATATAAGTTCAGCGAAATATTCTTTAGGCCAAGATCTCCACATTTCGCTTGAGTCAATACCATAAGTAATTATTTTTTCTTCATTAATCTTTAGTTTTTTCTTTAAAGTGTTTGTTAAATCAGTACTTACATTAATATTTGTAAACTCATAATTTATTGGTTTTTTTATTAGATTAAAAAACTTTATAGATCTCTCTATATAATGAATTTTCAAATCCCTTTTGGAAAGATAGTTTTTATTTGTTATCCATAGGGATTGATTTGAGGCACCAAAACCATTAATGATCTTAATATTTGCTAATTTTGCTGCAATAGCAGGTCTACTAATTTTATCTAATATCCATACTTCTTTTGCATTAAATTTTTTAAATAATTTCCTCATTAATAAAATATCTTTTAGATAATTGAGAAAGCCTTTTTTGAAAAGAATAAAATGAATATTTTCTATATAATCTTCATTGGCTAGAATATCTTGCGCACTTGAACTCTTTCTTGTAATTAAGATGACTCTTTTATGAGAAATATCGCTAATATGCTTAATAAATGGTACATGCCAAATGAAATCTCCCAACTTACCTGATGGATAAACTACAAATATGTTTTGATTCATTGATCATTAGTATAATTTGCTTCTTATGAAAAAAAACTTAATTGTTTCATCTGCCGATAACAAATATTTTGATTTATTGATCGATTTAATCAAGTCAATTAAGATTAATAATCAAGATGATTCATATGATATATCTGTTTTATCCATAGGATTATCTAATGCAAATAAGCAAATTTTAAAAGATTTAAACATTAATTTTAAAGATCCTGTATGGAATATAAAAGTCCCTAGTTACAAAATTTTAGGAAGAGATCATCTAAAAACTCAAGTTTCAAGATTTTTTTTAGATGATTATTTCCCAGGTTATGAAAATTATATTTGGATGGACTCTGATATTTGGATTAATAATTTTCAACAATTTGAATTATATGTTAGGGGTGCTGAAAAATCTGGTTTTGCGATTACACCCCAAGTTGACAGAGCTTATCATAAACTTATTGATATTAAGTGGTTTGGCATTTTTCCTATCAAAATTAACTCTATTAATTATAAGAATATTTCTAGGAGTATATCTCGAAGAGTAGGTAGGGAATTCGCCTCTTATGCTACACTAAATGCAGGGTGTTTTTCTTATAATTATAAATTTAAAGGTATGAAAATTATTAGGAAAAATCTTACTATAGCTTCTCAAAAAGGTAGAATTTTTGGTTCTGATCAAGTTGCCTTATGCCTATCTATTTTTAGAGATAAGGTTGAATCTGAACTCCTACCTGCTTATTGTAATTGGATGTGCGATTACCATCTTCCAAACTATTCTCTTAAATCAAAACAATTCGTAGAACCTTACCTTCCTCATAATCCAATTGCTTGTATACATCTTGCTGGAATGAATGAAGATAGATTTTCAAATAAGTTACATTCTGTTAAAACTATTGAAGGTGAAAAAATTACTAAAAGCCTGAGATTTAATCCTCATCCTGATTAATTCCATTTGGCAGTTTTTTTTTATCATCGTTAATCACAGATAAGATATTAAGTTCTTCTATGTCTTTTATAGTCTTAAGAAAATTACCTTTTTTGTCCATTAAGGCGCCTTTAGCATCAATAATACTCTGCTGAGACTTATTTAAATTTACTTCTATAGTTGTTATATAATTGTAAACATTAACAGCTTTAGAGCGCAACTTCTCTAAATACGTTATAGCTTTATTCATTTTTTTTGATTGATTATCAACTATCCACATATGATTAATCAGGGTAATAAATAAATGAAGAGATATTGGCCCAACAATGAATATTTTTTTCTTGAATGCTTCTTGAATTAAATCACTTTTATCTTTAAGAATGGGTAAAAGTGCTTCTTCTGCTGGCACAAACATAAGAATAGCATCAAAAGATTCTACTGTTTTAGTGTAATTTTTTTCATCGAGGTCTTTAAAATGTTTTTTTATATTATCAATTAATTTTTTAGTCGCTTCTTTCTTGCTAGTTTCATCTTCAGCTTCAGCCAGTTCGTGCAGAGCATTCATAGATACTTTAGAATCAATAACAATATCTCTGCCTTTAGGCAGATGAACCACTATGTCGGGAATAATCTTGTTGCCTTGCTCATCAATATATTCTTTCTGTGAATCGTAGCCAAAACCATCCTTAAATCCCAAATTTTCTAGTGTTGTTTTTAGAATTCTTTCACCCCAATCTCCTTGTGATTTTGAGCCACCACTCGTCATCAAATTTTTAGCAGCTAATACTGATTTATCGATGGAGTCACTTTTTATAGAAATGTTTCTATAGATCTCTTCCATTGTTAATTGTTTACCAACAATATCTCTTATGGAAGTTGAAACAGCATCAAATTCATTTCTAAGAGACTTTAAATCATCACTAGAATTATTTTTATTTTGATATGAATTAATTAGCCAAATGATTATTGCTATGATGCCTGCACCTATTATCAGACCTAATAAAAAAGAACTTATATCAAAATTAGACAATAATTTTATCGAGATATTTGTTTAGGTTAGACTTTAGTTTTTTTATAGAGGAAAGATCAAAGTTTTCACTATTGATTATATTTTCAAATTTATTTCTTAATTCTTTGACAGTCTCTTTAATCTGTTCGGAAATCTCTGGAAAATATAATTTAATTTTATCTGCTTCGTTTAGTAAATCTTCAATAGAATTTTTAAAATGTCTATCTGCAAAAGTTTCAAATTTTCTTTTTGTAATATTTAACTTCGAGTCTAATTGTGATTCCGCATCATAAAAAGTAAGACTTAAGTAGTCAAAAATCTGATCACTTAAATCTTTAATTTTAAATAAGCTTATTTGTCTCTCAATAACCATTCTAATTATTATAACTCATCTCTAACTACTTTTTTAAATTAATTTGATGATTTCCTAATATTTTTTTAGTTTCCATATATTTTTTATTAAACTTATTCACATTTGACTTAATTGTAATCATTTTTTTAACATTTATATTACTTTTTTTTAATGCACTTATCTTACTAGGATTATTTGTGATTAAATTTAGTGATTTAATCTTTAAGTATTTAAAAATTTGTAGAGCCGCAAAATAATTTCTCTCATCTCCGCTATAGCCTAAAATATTATCTGCTTTATAAGTGTCTATACCAAAACTTTGTAATTTATAGGATAGAATTTTATTATGAATTCCCAATCCTCTGCCTTCCTGATTAAGATAAAATAAATAACCACCTTCTTTTGATTTATCAATATACTCTATAGCCTTATCAAGTTGATGTCCGCAGTCGCACTTCATACTTCCCATTAGGTCCCCCGTTAGACATGATGAGTGAATTCTAATATTTGGTATAGAATTATTACTTTTTCTTTGAAACTGAATTACATAATGGGTGTGATTATTAATTTTATCTTGAAATAAAAAAAGTCTCGTATTTTTTCCCTTATTAATGGGTAATTCTATTTCATCACGATAAATCACATTAGTTTTATTTAACCTACTATAAATAGTAGTCATATTAAATATTTCTGCTTTATTGAATAATGAAAGATTATTTTTCTTACCTATAAAAAGAGGAAAAGGAATAAGGTTAAAACTTTTAAAAATTTTGAAAATTTTAATTTCATCTTTTGAGGCAACTCTCAAAGAATTTAAGTCAAAATAAATATTAATTTTAAAATTTATATCAAAAAGTAAATTTGTGTTTTTGGGAATTTTTTTAATGTTAATTTGATAGTACGACTCAGGCTTTATTTCTGAAATATTGTGAAAGTTCAGAAAATACCCTGGCATTAACATTTTAGGTTCTTCCTTGAGTGATATTTTTTTGAGGTTTTTTAATGATGGATTTAAATAAAATATTTTAGAGTCAAATTTAATAGGTCTATCAAATTCTAATTCATTTTGAAGAATATCTATTTCTGTTCTCATTTAGATTAATAATTTATGGAATATATTTTAAGTAGACAATAAGAAAGTATTCCTAGTGGCTAAAAGCCACTAGGAAAGAAAGTAATTTAAAAAGCTGTGTCACGACCTTTGTCTTTTGCTAGTTCTCTAGCATTAGCATTTACTGAAGGTCTAAATGGCATTTCAACGATTTCACCATCTACTGGTGTTCCTGGAGTATCACAATACTCCTCTGGAAGATGAAATTTAAATTTATTACCAATATC
>ENA-ORXF01000070-ORXF01000070.1-marine-metagenome-genome-assembly--contig:-NODE-70-length-74378-cov-8.960741_pt1 | contig 74378 bp, 74 predicted proteins | sample MGYA00237864_ERZ511476 | MGnify/ENA primary metagenome ERZ511476 (study PRJEB26306, sample SAMN06343908) | marine metagenome | isolation source: coastal waters | place: Atlantic Ocean: West Antarctic...
GATCGCCTCGGGTTTGGCACCGAAAAGAAAACCTGTCTCGTTTATCCCGATACGAATTGGGCCAAGGAACACCACATGGTGGGGCTGCACGACTCGCCTTACTTCAATTCCATCGTCAACGTGGCAGCGATCGCAGGCCAGCCGATGATTATAGGCATGAGTGCTGGGGATAAGCAGATCGCGGCTGACTCATTATCGATCGACGAACTGGTGACCGCACTTCATGCGAACGTCAGAGCGACCTTGGGCTCCGACATCCCAGATCCCATCGCCTATAGTACGACCGACTGGGGGAACGATCCCTACGCGCTCGGCGCCTACTCGTACAGTTCCCTCGATGAACTCGGCAACGAGAAGGAAATATTGCAGCGTCCAATTGCCGGTCGGATCTTGCTCGCGGGCGAAGCTCTCTCGGACCGCAATGGATACGTCGACGGTGCGTGGAACGACGGACAAAGGGCCGCCTCTGCGATCATCGATGCGTGAGGGGCAACCATAAGAGTAATAATATGAGTAACTTATGAAAAATTTTATTTCCCTTTTAACCTTCTTCTTATTATTTTCAATAAGTCAGGACATTTTATCTTCAAAAAGAGTGGTGATAGAGAACGTAACGGTTATTGATGCAAAGAACCCCGTTAGAAAAGATATGACAGTAATTGTTGATGGAGACGAAATCGTTTCTATTAAGAAATCAAATCTCGGCGAAGCAGCAATCTTCGATAAGGATATTATCGTCGATGGCAGAGACAAATTCCTTATCCCCGGCCTATGGGATGCCCATGTGCATTTAACTTTTATCCCTGAGCTTGATTATGAAACTGCTTACAGTTTATTTCTTATGAATGGGATAACCAGTATTCGCGATACAGGAGCAATACTAAATAAGCTGAAACCAGCCATAGCCTTTGCTAAGAAAAACCCTTTAATAACTCCAAGGTTATTTTATTCGGGACCGTTGCTTGATGGAACTCCAAGTGTCTATAAGGGTACGGAATCAGGATATCCTGAAATTTCCGTAGAGATTAATAAAGACACAGATCTAATGGCTTTGGTTGACAGTCTGCTTGAACAAGAAGTTTCTTTTTTAAAAACCTATGAAATGTTACCAGAAGATATTTTTATTAATCTACTAAAAATCTCAGAAGAAAAAGATCTCAAGGTAACGGGACATATACCCTTAGGAATAGATTTGTTTAAAGCAGTAGATAATGGCCTTGATGGCATGCAACACATTAGAAATTTAGAACTGGCTTGCACGAAAGACCCGACTGAAGGTTTATCAAAAAGATTATTATTATTAGAGAATTCAGAATCTATACCAGGGTCCGCTCTAAGATCGCAAATACATCAAGCTCAAAGGTATTCCTCCATAGAAGATTTTGATGAAGATCGATGCACCAAGGTCATAGAACATCTGGCAGTTAATAATGTTTTTCAAACTCCAACTCTCACAATCAACACGGTTGGCTCTAAGAGATTTTTTGCCGATGAAGAGTGGCAAAAAACCTATGAACTCCTTCCTAATGAAGTTAAAAATAAATGGCTAAAAGATTCAGAGTCCATGGCTCAACTGCCCCTTAATAGCAGTTATCAAACCTATCAAGATTGGAGCATGAAGATTGTGGGCTTATTCAATAAGCAGGGCGTTAAGATCCTCGCTGGAACGGATACACCCATTGGATTTTTAACACCGGGATTTAGTTTACACAAAGAATTGGAACTTCTTGTGGAGTCTGGTTTAACGCCCTTACAAGCTTTAAGGGCAGCCACCATTACGCCTGCAGAGTTTTTTAATTTGGAAGATAAAATGGGAACCGTTGAAGTGGGAAAAGTTGCTGATCTTGTTATCTTAAACAGCAATCCTCTAAGCGACATCAAGCACACTCAAGATATCCATAAAGTTATTATTAAAGGCCATATCCAGTAATTAAATAACTATATCCATAATATATATAATAATAAGATGTTCTTTTTATCCCTAAGCGATCAGAGTCAAGCAACCTTACCAAGTCAGAACAAACCTACAAAAAACTAAATTTTAATGCTTGAAAGAATTGATTTTACTGGGGTTCAAGATAAAGTAATTACTGAGTGGGAATAGCAGAGAAAGGCTCAGTAAAGAAATTAGGAGAGGTATATGGGAGAAATTGCAAAAGTAAATAATATTGACATCTGGTGGGAGGATTATGGAGATAAATCCAATCCTACTGTATTACTAATTATGGGTGCAAATGCAAATTGCATGCACTGGCCAGATCAACTCATAGCTGAATTAGTAGCAAACGATCTCCATGTTTTAAGATTTGATAATAGAGACGTTGGGAAAAGTACTTGGTTTAATAAGGAGACTTTTTTTTCTAAAATTGCGAAACTTCTTCCATTGAGTGTTTCTAGTAAATTAATCAATTATGTTTTTGGTGCTCTAACGGATGAAGAAGGAAATTTTGTACCTTCTGAAACAGCGAATTCAAAATACGACCTTAATGATATGGCTAAAGATGCTATTGCTTTGATGGATCATCTCAGTATCGATAAAGCTCATATAGTTGGAGCCTCTATGGGAGGAATGATAACTCAGGTCATTGGCTTAGATTACCCAGAAAGAACCTTAACTTTAACTCCCATAATGTCTAGTCCAGGTATGGGGGACCCTAATTTATCAGGCATGACACCAAGCCTTGTAGAAGGAATAAAAGAATCATTTTTACTTAACATTCAAGGCAAGTATGAGGATGGAGTGGTAAGAATTTACAAAGAGTTAACGGGTTCAAGATTTCCTTTCAATGAAAAGAAATTTAGAGAAGAATTGAAGCCTATCATGGCACATGGTCATAACCCACATGCTGGGCATGGAGATGCTGCAGGCGCTAGTCCCAACAGAAAAGAGAGGCTTAATGAAATTAGAGTTCCTACTTTAGTTATACACGGTACGGAAGATGCAATATTACCTTTAGATCACGGTATGGTTTTATTTGACACCATTCCTAATGCTAAAAAATATATTATGGATGGTGTTGGTCACGAAATGCCAGAACAACTGCTTCCAGAAATGATTAATGAGATGCTAACTCTGTTTAAAAGTTCTAACGGATAATTAAATCTTAAAATCTTTTGAATTTTTGAGCATGTGAGCCGGTCCGTGATTAAGGTTAATAGCTGCATTTTCACCATACAACATCTCTTTTTGATGCCCAAAGTTTTTTCTATTATTTGCAAGAGGTGCTAATTCTTCAGCTTTTTTCAAAGCCACTTCAGGTAACTCCTCAAATGAGCTAACTCCTTGAATAATACCGGCTTCAAGAGCATCAGAACCAGTCCATCGTTTGGATAACTGAACAGTTTCAAAAAAAGAATTCGCAGGAATTTTATGACGGAATAAAGCTAATTCTGGTCTTGGGATTGGCAAACCAAGTTGCATTTCATTGGCGCACAGAAATCCTCTGTCTTCCCTCATGATCCTAACATCATGTGAAAGAGCAAACATAAAGCCTGCACCAAAAGTATGCCCATTGATGGCACACACAGTTGGAATAGGTAATGTGATGAACCTTCCCATTAAATACATGAATTCTTCACCAAATACTTCTCTATCTCCTCCATCGGGATGACTTTCAGGAGCTTGCATCCAATCAAGATCTAGACCATTTGAAAAAAACTTTGGATTTTTTGAAGAAGTAATTAATGCTCCCGGCCCTTCATCGTTTTCAATTTCATCTAAGACTTCGGAAATTTCTCTTACAAATGTTGTATTCCAAAGGTTTTCGCCAGCATCCATTGTTAAAAAATAAATAGATTCTTTTTTTTCTAGTTCTATCACAATATTTCCTATTAAAGTTCAATGATCAAAATACCATACACAAAAAATTCTTGATATAGCCAGCCTCTATCTTAGCCTTGATATTAATAACCATAAATACCTTAAAGATAAGAAGCTAGTTAAAGCTCCAATAACATAGGTAAATGCTGCTGCTCTAAGCACCGATCTACAGCCACTAAGATATTCTGCGGGCACCTTTTCCTTTAAAATTGGTAAAGCACGATTAAAACTTGCATCCATTTCTACATTCAGAGTAATTAGATGAACCAAAGCTGAAATTATTACAGATAAGAAAACAATAAAAAGACAGATTTTTATCAATCCGGATGAGCCTGTGGCTAAAATTATGGGAATTCCCGAATAAAGAACTCCTCCTCCTAGTCTTGAAATCCAAGAAGTATTTTTTACCAGCTGTGTTCGTTGTTCTAAGGGCTTGTATTTTTCTTTGTGCTGAATGGCATGTCCTATTTCATGAGCAACTACAGAAATAGCTGTTATGCTTTTTTTACTAAGTCTTTCTTCCAGGACTCTAACTTCCTGATTTTCTAAATCATAATGATCGCCTAAGTCTGTATTGGTTATCTTGACTCCTTCTAAAGCATTCTCTTTAAGAACAAGTTCTCCAAACTCTAATCCAGTAAAAGGCATACTTTCTAGAATCTCATCATTTCTTTTTAAAGCATTGTTAAGCCAAATTTTTGGTAATACAAAAACAAATAAAAAAAATAATAGATAAATCATTGCTGATGCATTTTATATCTTTGGACACTCAATACTAAGGATTTAAAATCTTACTAGAACCAGACATTAAATTCTCCAAGGCAATTCCTTTACTGTTTTTGCAAATTCTATAACAAAATTTCTAGTTAAGATTAGGGCAGAGTCTATACCTATAAGGTAAACTAACGACATGAGGACAAGCAACCTTACTCAGTCACAACAAACCTACAACAAACTAAATTTTAAGCCCCTAAACCCATTCGCTATAAGGTTTCTTAAGGGTAAGTAAGGAGTGGGAATGAAACAATTTAAGACTATTTATTTTATATACGATGCAGATGGCGGGTTGTGGAATGAAATCAAATATTGGATTAAAAAAAACCTCTTAAATGAACAAAGCACATGTGAGTTATGTGATCTTTCACACGGCAAAATCTTTGTTAGATTTGAATGGTTAAAATTTATAAAGGAACTAAAAAAAGAGTACAAAGTAAAAGTATTGCATCGAAATGAAATTCCTAAATACGTTCTAGAAAAAAATTATAGATTTCCTTGTGTCATTGGCGAGACAGAGAACGAGTTGGTAGAAATTTTAGAAAGTATTTCTTTTGTAGATTTTGGAAAACCTACAAGCGTTGAAGAATTAAGAGAACAGTTTTATGAGAAAGTTGTATAGATGTTCTTTACATTGCTTGGATTAATGCATTATTAATTTGAAACCTAATCAACCTATATTTTACTGAATCAAGATGGATCCAATAACTCAAGGAACAGTTGGCGCAGCCTTTGCACAGTCCGCTGCTAACAAGAACAATATCTTCAGGATTGGTCTTATTGGTTTTCTTGCAGGATTGGCACCTGATTTAGACGTTGTAATTCGGTCATCAACTGATCCAATTTTATTCCTTGAATACCACAGGCAGTTCAGTCACTCACTTTTTTTTATTCCCTTTGGTTCTTTGATTGTAGCTCTTCTTATCTTTCCTCTGGTTAAAGGATCCATGAGTCTAAAGACTGTCTATGTGGCAAGTTTTTTAGGATATGCAACGCATGGATTACTTGATGCGTGCACCTCTTATGGCACTCAACTCTTTTGGCCTTTCTCGAACGAGCGGGTAACTTGGAATAATATATCTATAGTTGATCCACTCTTTACAATTCCTACTTTAATTCTTGTTGGAACTGCAATAAAAACCAAAAAAAGGATATTTAGTTTTTTTGCAATTGGATGGGTTATTTTTTATCTGTCTTTGGGTTTTGTTCAATATGAAAGAACTTTATCTGCAGCGCACGAACTAGCCGAATCAAGAGGGCATAATCCTGAGCGCTTAACTCTTAAGCCATCTTTTGGAAATCTGATTTTATGGAAGTCCATTTATCAGCATGAAGAAACTTTTTATGTTGATGCAATTCGAACAGTTCAATCACCAACTTGGTGTTTGGGAGAAAACATTAGAATGTTTGACTATCAATACCATTTACCAGATCTTGATAAAGACAGTCAACAAAGAAAGGATATAGAAAGATTTCGTTGGTTTTCACAGGACTTTTTGGGCTATGACGAAGAAAAAAATCTTGTGACTGATGTTCGTTACTCAATGATTCCAAATCAAATTGCGCCAATGTGGGGATTGGTCATTGATGATCAGCGAGGCATAAATGAGCATGCAATTTGGTGGACAAGTCGTAGTTTAGATCAAAGTCAGCTAGACTTATTCAAAGAGATGTTAAGCGGCAAAAAGTGTAGAAATAGTTCTTGATATTAAAGATTATGACGTTTCGTCAACAACGTACTTTCCCTTCATAATTTAAAATTTACTTTTTTTATCAGTATTGCTTGGTCGCCTCTATGGACTGGAGAGAATATCCCTGAACGGGATTTATATAATTCATCCAAATGATTTGGGAGTGATGTGCTGACATCAAGAAGGAAGGCATTAAATTCTTTTTGATATTCGCTAAAGTTAAGTGTTAATTCTGTATCTTTATCGTAAATTCCACTCAAATAAATAATGTAATAGCCTTTATAGTAACCTCTAGTGATTAATGAGGGCTCTACTTCTAGAGAGCCAAGATTAAAAGACCTTAAATTGGATTCTTCTGGTAACAGCAGTATCATCCTGCTCGCTGATCGATTACTTTTTAAATTGAGCTTTATTGATTTCCCTTCTTTTAATATTTCTTTATTCAGAACAGAAGGGCCATCCCAGCCACTTGATCTACTATCTGCCCAATATCTAAATTCATAATCTGGTGCAAACGATGCTATTGGCTTCGTGCCTTCTAATTCAATAAATGAAGATAGAGGTGCAATCAAAGGTTCTGGATCAGAGGCAGTAACATTCTTATAGTTTCCAGAAAGATGAATATAAGAATTCTCACTATCGAGGTTTTCATAAAAATGAATATTTACATGCTGAGGCCTTTTTTCAGTGTAAAGATTAATAGAGCTTGCTGCAGTTAGTGCTACAACAGTAGCTACCCCAACAAATGAAATAGCGGGTTTAATTCTTAAAGAAAAAAGAAATGGAGAGAATATAACGGCATACAGTCCTGCAAATGGAAGTGTCGCCCAAACAAGCTTGTAGCCTTGACTTTGCTCTAAGGCAAATATCAATCCTAGCGTACTTGGAAGAGAGACGATTAAAGTTAGAAGCAAGAAAATTTGTTTAAACTCGTCTTTAATGAACGTAGAAATTAGTATTAATATGCTTGCAAAAAGTAATGGTAAGAGAAAGATATTTGCTGCATCCGGTAAAAATATGGTTACTAACAGAGTTAATATTGACCAAAACAACCAAGATCCATACACCATTTCTTCTTCTTGAACGAATTTCCTACTCAATGCACTTCCAACTAATAAACCTAAAGAAGTAGATCCTATAAGGAGCAGACGGTAAGGCCAATCTATACCAGGCCAGCTTATGACATTACCAGACAATAAAGACAGGAGGTAGAAACCTGAAGCGCCAGAAATTATAGTAGTTAAGAGTGTTATTGGAGAAAATAAAACTCCTAGTGCTGTAGTTGCTAAATTAACCTTTGATCTAATCAAAGCTAAGATCAAGAGAAAGGTTGAAAAGATTAAAATCAATAAATTGTTACTTGTTTTCCATTGAGACCAGAAACCGTAAGGCCCTCCAAAAAAAACATACTCATTACCCATTTCACTCCAGTCAGAGGACAGAAGTCCTTTTGAAGTGTTTAGAATATTTTCTCCGTGATGCTGAATAGTTCTTATATCTAGATTTTCCAGCGAATCGTTTGGAGTGTGGTAATGGTTTCTTTCACCTGAAAATGCAAAATCTATACCAGGAATATTTGCTCTTAGCGATACACTAAAATCAGTATCATTAGGCATTCTTTTAAAGATCTCTTTTGTTAAAGAAAAACCATAAGGATTGCCGTGTTCTTGTGAAAAACTATTCAGAAGTAGTTCATTCTTATCAGATGTTCTAAGCACCATGCTGCCGCCAGATGTTCCACTGCCTTCTACATTTAAAACCATTCCTGTTTTTTTTGCCAAAGGGTGTTGATTAAAGAATGCTTCCGCTCCAAGAAGCCCACTTTCTTCCCCGTCAGTTAAAAGAAGAATTATTGGATGTTTGTAAGGGGCATTCAGTTTTAAAACTCTAGCAGCTTCAAGAATTGCAACTACCCCAGCTCCATCATCTCCAGCTCCTGGTGCCATTGGTACGGAATCGTAGTGAGCCATCAGGACCAGGTAAGGTAAATCTTCCTTACCAGGGATAATGCCAATTAAGTTTTCAACCTCAGCACAAGCAAAACCTCTAGAGGAACAACTCCATGTTTTTTGTTCTTCATATTCAATGTCTAATTTATTTAACTCCTCCATCAGTCGTTCTTTAATTATTTTATTTAATTTTGATCCAACGGGATGAGGTTCATTTTCTTTCAACAATACTTCTAAGATTTTGTAGGCTCTCTCAGCTGAAAAGTGATTTGATGGAGATTCAATGCTTATTGGTTGCGGGGGCTGGCTAATCATGTGTTGTAAAAAGAACAAAAGAAAACTCAAGAGAATTGCATAAAATGGAATTAATTTTTTAACATTCATAAGATTCACTCGTGGATATGTATTTTCTATAGCTTGCTAGGTTTCGGTTCTGCCATAAATAAGATTATAACCTAGCCTATGTTTTGATAGAATTATAGAAATGATTGATGATTACTTAGAAAGACATTACCCGTTTGAAGGTTGTTTTAACTTTAGAGACATAGGTGGATACCTTAATCAAGAAGGCAAGAGAGTGAAAAAGGGTCTTTACTTTCGTACTGGAAGGCAAGATCGAATGAGTGATCAGGATCTTTCAAAGTTATCGGATCTTAAAATCTCAACTCAAATTGATTTACGTAAGCCTGATGAGGTGCTGGACCAAGGAAGAGGACCTTTAGAAGCTATGGGTGCTAACTATGTAAATATTGCCGTTATCCCCGAAGGAGGGAGTGATCAATTAAGTCGATTGGTGGGGGATACAGGTATCTCAGGTAAGAGGTATTTGGGTTATTTAGAATTTGGCCCTGACTCCTGGTTAAGGTTATTTGAAATATTAGCTAATAAAGATAGCTTGCCTGTGGTTTTGCACTGTACAGCAGGCAAAGATCGAACTGGTGTCTCAACGGCCTTTTTATTATCAATTTTAGGTGTAAGTCGTGATGTGATAGAGGCAGATTATTTACTGACTAATCTTGATACTGAAAGACAGGCTGACTTTATTGAGAATACAGTCGGATATCCCGAGGGATATGATAGGAAAAGTATGATCGCTGCAGCTGGAGTTCCTGAAGATGCTTTGAAGGATTTTTTGGATGGCGTGGAATCGAAGTGGGGCAGTGCCGTTTTATACCTAAAGGAAATCGGGGTTACACAAGAGCAGATGGATGCAATCCGTAATAATTTTCTTGAGTAAATTTTAAATTCCTTATGAAGACTTTTCTAAAACTATTTATTTATGCCAGTGTTGCATTCGTCTTTTTTAGTCTCTACATAACGCGAGATGGTGATATTTTTACTCCGAAAGGCGAAGGTGAAGTATTTTTAGACTCCGGGACCTACGAAGCTTTTCCTTTGCCTAAATATGCTTCAGAAATGATAGATTCAAATTACAAAAGCTATTTTGTTGAAGTAGAACCAGGTTTAAAAGTCCATGTCCTTGAGACAGGTAAAGGGTTCCCGGTTTTTTTAATGCATGGAAATCCTACTTCCGGGTTTTTATACAGAAAAGTAGTAGAAAATTTACCTTTAGATAGGGTTAGAGTGATTATGCCTACAACTATTGGGCTTGGTTTCTCTTCTAAAATTCCGGCCAGTGAACATACTTTAGATAATCATATTCGTTGGATCAACAAGGTCTTAGAAGAACTTGAACTAACAGAATTAGTTTATGCAGGTCAGGATTGGGGCGGTCCGATCGGAATGGGCGCATTATCTCTTTCCCCAAACCTTCTTAAAGGTGCAGTCTTATTAAATACAGCGTTTAGTGCTTCTATACTTAATACTGATATTTCCCCAGGTCACGCGATAGTTAAAACACCATTAGTCGGAGAATTAATAGTAGAGGTATTCTTTTCAATTTTTGAACGACTAGGGAGAGTACAAGGAGATCCTGCATCTTGGACTCCAGAGTTAGCGACTCTTTTTGGCAAATCTGTTTATGATAGTGGTAATTCCAAAGCACCTTTAGCAATGATGAGAATGGTTCCCGATGGTCCAAATCATCCAAGCACACCTGGTTTGCGTAAGATAGAAGAATACGTTAAAACTTTGCAAATCCCTGCTGAAATAGTTTGGGGAATGAAAGATCCAATACTCGGAAAAACACTTCCAAGGATGGAACAAGATTTTCCTAATGCTCCAGTTACTAAAACCTCAGCTGGGCATTTTCTTCAGGAAGAAGTTCCGGTTGAGATAGCAGATGCTTTAGTTAGGGTGGTTGATAGAGTAAAAAATTAGATGGGCGCACAAAGGGTCAGATCGTACAGCTTGATGGCGAAATTTATGCATTGGGCATTTATAGGAGTTTTCGTCTTTGGTGTCATAAATCAGGTGGATGAGGTTGAAGAGCTTGAGAGTTTTACTCTCCTTATGACGGAAGTGTCTTTTGCCATTGTATTTCTCTCTCTGTTGCTTTTTCGATTTGTATACATGCGTTCTGCACGAGCAGCCATGCCACAGCTCGACATGCCTAAAAGCTTAATTCTATTATCTCAAATTGTGCATCTGGGAATGTATGCAAGTCTCGCATTGATCGCTATAACCGGGTTGATAATTGGAGGGTTGTATTACTTCGGGGTAAAGGATGGTTTAATGCTTGAAGCCATCCTTTTATCACATGAAATATTTTTTTGGACAAGCGTAAATCTGATGGGTTTACATATTGCTGGAGCGATTTATCACCGTTTACAGGGAGATGGCGTCTGGAGTGCCATGGTTCCTATAATGAGGGAAGATCCTGATAAATAAATTTGTTCTGTAAAACTAAATCGTGAGAATTATCTAATATCCCGGACAGCTTTGTCTGGTAAATGCCGGATAAAAAATACGAGGGCTATCATAAAAGCAGCGAACTCAGCCAATGGAATAGCAGCAACAAATCTATAATCAGAAACAAGCAGATAAAGAATAATCAAAAATGCCGTTGGAAAAACCAAACTACGGCAAAGGGCAACCATGCCAGATTGAAACGGCAGATGGATAGCTGTCAGGTATCCTGAAATCAGCATGTTTGTTCCTGCGAACAAAAATACGGGCCAAACATAGGTGACAAAATCTAAGGCCATGGCGACCATCTCCTCGCCGTCATCACCATTAACAAAAATAGAGATAAGGGTTTCACTAAAACTCAAAATGATTATTATAAAAATAGCACTCAAGACAAATATACTAATACAAGCCGTCTTTAAGAACGCCACCATACGCAGAGCATTGCGTGCTCCAAAATTTTGGGAAACCATCACCTGTATCGTGTCAGAGATTGAAAAAAACATCATAAAACCCAGCATCAAGAGATAGTTCACGACAGTGATCGCCGCCACGCCCACCACCCCAAAACGCTGCAACAGCATCCAGTTGAAGATAAGTACGATGATGCCGCCAGAGATTTCATTAATAAACTCAGAGATGCCGTTGTAGGCAGCTTGAAGTACTTCCCTCCAGTTTTTTTGCCTAACACTAAATTTCATTGTTCTGTCTGGGCTAATGAAATAGGCCATCATCACCAGCATGGGAAGTGCCTGAGAGATACCCGTCGCAAACGCTGCACCACGCAAACCAAAACCCAGCACTCCAATAAACAGATAATCCAAAAGTATATTTACTAAGGCACCCACGGTCAGTGCGACGGCGACAAGATTGGGAAACCCATCCAAACGAATAAAAAAATACATCACTATTACGATGAACTGTGCCAATAGAAAAGGCAAGATCACCCGATAGTACTCACTCATGAGAGGAAACAATTCCTCGTTGGCACCGAGGCCAGCAAAAAGCTCTAACTCGAAAAAGAGCCCTAAAGAGATTGCCAATACGCCGTAGACAGCAACAGAAATCAAAGTCTTACTAAAAATTGAGGATGCTGCCGTGTAATTCTTTTCTCCTAAATATTTACCTGCACGAACTGAACCGCCAACGGAGAGCATCATCGCAAACCCAAACAGCAGTGCAGTTACAGGAATCGTCAAATTGACTGCTCCCAGTGCGGTAACACCAACGTAGTTACCTATAAAAATCCCATCAACTAAGGATGCTGAGGTCATCGCAATTAAGCTGAGCATGGAGGGTATTAAATACTTAAAAAATGTAGGAACGATTTTACCGTCCAGCGCCAGATTCTCTTTTTTAGCCTCTATTTCCACAGCACTAAGGTTTTTGCTGAATTCCTAAATGCACTCCTGAAGCAAGCATCTTGAAGAAGTATGTCATCCAAATTATTAAGCATCGCCTTAAATTTCAATGTGTTTTCTCAAGTTCATTTTTCTTATCTTTTCATCGCTTTGGAGCTAGTCATAATAGTGATAATACTTTAGTTAAAGAGAATATTATTCATTTCCTTAGCTAAGTCAAAACCACTCCTAAAGGCTTCTTCTATTCGACCTTTATTACACCAATCGCCACAAGCAGCCAGTTTGGATTCAGGGTCAATAAAAAGAGTGTTTTTATCTTGTTTTGGGACATTGGCATAACGCCACCGATGCAGATCAATATGCTGAGCTGAATATACATTTTGACCTATAATTTCAGCCACTTGTGAGCACAGATATTCTTTTACTGCATCCGCATCGTCATCAAGATGTTCTTCAGCCCAATCATTGGTGGAATGAACCAATACACTGTAATCATTGGGCCGTTCTGGTTTAGAGCTGTTGACTGAAATCCAACTAATATCGGTCCCACTTAATTGAGCAGCATCCCAATCCAAATCCAATGCTTCATCAAAACCAAGCATCAACGAATAACAACCAAGCATCTTCTTTTGCTTAAGGGCATCATAATAAGAAAAATAATCCGGTAATAATTTCGATGATTGTTCGGCAGGAATTGAACTAATTACCCAATCGTAATCACCAAAAACCTCTCCATCAAAACCAACAACCTCCCATCCCATTGCAGATTTTTGAATGGACACCTCAGTATTAAGTTTTATATTCAGATTTTTTGCTAAAAATTTACCAATAGAACTCATTGAAGGCACTCCGACATAATGAGGAAGATCATCATCATTCCATTGCTGGCGGTTTATAATTGTATTGTTCTTAACCTCTATAAATCTTGCTTTCCAATTGTCAATTACACCCAATTTAATAAGAGGTTTAAGAAATTCCTTGAATTCGGGCGTCCTAGCCGTAAAAAATTGAGCACCATGATCAAAGGTATAAGAATCTGTATATCTTGTGCAGATCCTTCCACCGGCTCCTCTTGATTTCTCAAACAGGGTAACATCAGCGCTTTCATCTAGATTTATTGCAGCCGTTAAGCCTGAGATTCCTGCACCGATAATAGCAATTTTCATAATAGTCTTTTGATTTGGGTCAAGCTTTTAAAATAAGCTTGAGTTGATTGGAAACCAATTATATCTTTCTGGAAGAACTAACCAATGTAAAAAAGTTACAAAGTACAAAATTTTTTCTACTCAAAACAATAGGTATTTTAAAGATTAAGAGTAATAATAAATGTATGAAAGATGCAACGATGAATGAAAAAGCACCAATCAATTGGATCAATATGTTGTTGTTTAGCCTGACCCCTGCATTTGCAGTAGTCCTGGTACCTCTTTACGGGTATTTCTTTGGTTACGACGTCTACGAATGGATAATTTTTATACTCCTTATGGGTTTTTGCGGCATATCTATCACTGCCGGTTATCACAGACTTTGGTCCCATAAAACTTATAAGGCTCATCCTATCCTGCGGATTATCTTTGCTATCGGTGGAGCGTGTGCACTTCAAAATGATGTACTAAATTGGGCATCGGATCATCGCCGGCACCATCAACATGTTGATGATAATGATAAAGATCCCTATTCGGCTGGCCGAGGTTTTTGGTTTTCTCATATTGGTTGGATCTTAAGAAACCACAAGAGCTCCTCCGATGATTTTTCTAATGTCAAAGACTTGCAACGCGACCCAATTGTTATGTGGCAACATCGCAATTATCTTACCCTTGTGCTGCTTAGCAATATTGCACTTCCAGCTCTCTTGGGCTTCATTCATGGAGATATTATTGCAGGATTATTATTAGGTGGTCTTCTGCGACTTGTACTTAGTCAACACGCGACCTATTTAATTAATTCTCTTGCACATATGTGGGGGCGACAACCTTACAGTGATAAATTCTCAGCTCGAGATAACTCCTTTTTGGCATTAATAACTTACGGCGAGGGTTACCACAATTATCATCACACCTTTCAATGGGATTACAGAAATGGAGTTAAGTGGTGGCACTACGATCCAACCAAATGGATTATAAACTTTTGCTCCAGAATTGGTTTAACGTATGACCTTAAGCGCTGCTCTCTGGCACAAATTGAAAAAGCTAAGTTAGATTTACAATACCGCCAGGCAGTCCAAAAGTGCAAACAATTCAATCTGCCACATAATTTGCAAGAAAAACTCGAGCAAGAATACGAACAATTCTTACAAACTCTGCAACAGTGGACCGAACACAGACAGGCCTGGTATGAAGCCAAAGGCAAACAATTGCAAGAAACTCTTGGACAATGGGATCAGCTTCAGCTCAGAGATAAATATAGAGAAATTCATTTTCAGTTGAAGATTCAACGAAGGCGCTGGCAACTATTGGTTCGAAATCTACCCACGCCGGTGATGAATCCCGGATAAACAGATAGCATTTCTGCATCCTTTATTTGTTAAGAGTTTAGATCGGATGCTATATCAGATTTTTCTGAAGAACCTATTGGGACTAATATGAAGAAGAATTTTAAGTAACTATCAAGTTGAATAATATAAACATTAATACATGAAAAATTTTGAAGGAAAAACAGCTGTTATAACTGGTGCAGCAAGCGGAATAGGAAAGAGTTTGGCGGAGAAATTTGCCAAAGAGAACATGCAAGTAGTTCTGGCAGATATAGAAGAAGAGGCTCTAGAAAAAACAGTTGAAAATCTTAGGCATTATCAGCATAGAGTTATAGGAATCAAAACAGATGTGCTGGTTGAAGACTCAATCAAAGAATTATTTGCTAAAGCGAAAGAAGAATATGGAAATATTCATATTTTGTGCAATAACGCAGGAATAGGAGCAAATTCAGGTAACAAAGCAATATGGGAAATTGATAAAAATGACTGGGATTGGGTTATGGGGGTTAATTATCAAGCTGTATTACATGGTCTCCAGACTTTTATTCCCCATATGCTTGAGCACGGAGAAGAAGGGCATGTCGTTACTACGGTTTCTATGGCAGGCTTGATGCCGGGTGCAGGAACTTACGGCGTTAGTAAGCATGCTGTTATGGCACTAACTGAGGCTTTAAGCAGAGATCTTCAAGCTAGAGGAGCAAAAATAAATGCTTCCGTGTTGTGTCCGGGTTTTGTCGACACGAATATAGATAAATCTGAAAGAAATAGACCCAATCATATGAATAAGTCAGAAGAAGTCATGCCTCCAGTGGGAGCAGAGATCATGTCTGCCATGTTAAGACAAGGCAAAAAACCTAACGAAGTTGCGGACATTGTTCATGAAGCTATAAAAGAAAATATTTTTTACATTTTATCTCACCCTGCATGGGATGACTCGCTCAAGTCTCACTTTGAAAATATACTCTCAAGAAAAGAAATTAATAAACCTTCAGAAGAAGAAATGGTTAAATTTTTTCAGCCCAGACAAGACGGAGAAAAGTATTAACCTCACAGGAGTAGGGCGAAGTTAGTCGAGGTATGCAACTGCCAATTTTACGTATACGTTGGTTCGGATTTATTTCTCTGCTTTTTCAATTTTAGATTGAGTTTCTTATTATGATCAGAGATTATTATCTGGATTAATCTTCTAAAAAAATGAAGTAAAATAGAAAGAAAAGGAACCAATTAATTTAATATATTTTAAAATGTAAGGAGAAAATTATGGATAAAAAACAATCACCTGAGAGCCCTAAATTTATTACTCTAGATCAGGCTGCAGAAATGAAAACCGGAACAAGAGTAACCTTTATACCTGGTGTTCAAGCTTTGTATGCAGAAGCCTTGAAGAACATTTGTTATGCAAAAGAAATACCTCTCATTCGAGTATTGCATCCAATGATGGGGCTAGATAAAGAGACGGGTGCAGACAGGCAGTCACAACTCTATGATCTGACGAGCCAGACGAGCCTTCCCACAATGCTACACGATGAAGAGAGGCCAAGAAATGTTTGGATTGAACAACTTGCTTTAGCTGAGGAAATTGGTGCAGAAGATAGCCCATCTTTGATCCCTGATAATTTAGAACTTCGTGTTGAGATGTTTGGCGTTTGTGCTGTTGTTTTAGCAGAGGATGGCCTTGTTTGGAATGCTAGAATTCTTAATGATAGTCCTTTGGCTAGAAAGTATGGATACAGCGAACAAGCTAGTGCCTCTGCTCTAGCTAAGATTGCAGAAATAATTCGTTTAATTGACGGACGTCTCGAAGCACAAGCAAAACTAGATTCACCTTATCTTGTGGGCAACTCACTTACCGCTGCTGACATTTATTGGGCAACCATGTGTATGATTATTCTTCCAGCTTCACCTGAGATCATGTCAAGAACTGAACAAAATAAAGGTATGCTGATGTGGTTTGAGGGCAATTCAAAGACTCCAGAAATTGCAAACGAACTGACCAAGAGGATCGAAGATCACCACCGCCACATACTTCAGACTTACTGCGAAACTCCTGCTGTTTTAGGAGGCAACCCTTTGTAATGTAAAAATAATGAAATATTTATACAAATTTTTAAATGCACTTAAATTGCCCTCTGGTTTATGGAAAAAGGTAGTCCTGTTCGGACTCGCTATTTTCTTTATTAATGTAGGTGTAGATCATTTCATTAATCCAGATTTTTATTTATCAATTATGCCTCCAGCTTTACCCTTGCATCTTGAAGCAGTTTATATAAGTGGATTTTTTGAAGTTCTTGGAGGGGTGGGTGTGTTGGTACCCCGTCTGCGTAAAATAGCCGGTTGGGGTTTGGTTGCTCTTTTGGTTGCTGTTTATCCTGCGAATATCTATATGGCCCTTACTCCCCAAGCTTTTCCTGATACTCCTTTAGGGGCCTTATACTTTAGACTTGTTTTGCAGTTTGTTTTTTTCTATTGGGCTTTTTCAGTAACAAGACCCGCCTTCAATCCGACTGACAGTTAAAATTTTTTAAATAAAGGCATTTAATAAAGATGAAGATGAAAAAAGCAACAGACGTTTTTGGCAAGTGGGCTGAAAAAGGTAAAGATGTTGGTATGGAGGAAGGACATGCAATTGCTGTTAATGAAATGCTCAACTTCGGATTGAAAGAAAGACAGAACTTAGAAAAAAACTTTAGTTTCCTAGATGTTGGTTGTGGAAATGGATGGGTGGTAAGGAAGGTTGTAAAAAATTCTTTTTGCAATCGCGCCATGGGAATCGATGGTGCCAAGCAGATGATTGCTAAAGCAAAATCTAGAGAGGGGGGTGAGTATATTCTTGCCAATCTTGATTCTTTTAATCCAACAGAAAAGTTTGATCTAATTCATTCAATGGAAGTTTTGTATTACTTGGAAGATCCAACGGAGGTCATTAGAAAGATTTCGGATGCTTGGTTAAAAAATGAAGGAAGATTGATTGTTGGATTAGATCATTATCATGAAAATATTCAATCTCATTCTTGGCAAGAAGATGTTGGTACTAGAATGCACATGTTTAAAGCAGAGGAATGGATTCAGATGTTTGAAGCTGCAGGATTTTCTCAAGTAGAAAGTTGGTATTCAAATAAGCATGAAGATTGGACGGGTACTTTGATTGTGACAGGCAAAAAGAAGACTTAGAAGTTTATAGAGTTACCAATATTTAATTAGTTTATGATTATGAAGAAGTTTTCTGAGAGTGAGAAAAGCGCAATTATTGAAATGGCACTTTCTGATCACGTCAGTTTTAAGAACATTGAAGAGCAGTATGGAATTGGTGAAAAAGACGTTAAAGACTTCATGCGAGACAATTTAAAGGAAGGCTCTTATAAAGCTTGGAGAAAGAGAGTCAGGGCTTTTTCAGATAGAAGGCATACCTATAAGTAGGCAGACTTTTTGATGATTACTGGTGCTGCACGGTATAGGTTACGATCAGCATTATGTTATCTTTGTTTATCATAATGGTAGCTGTTAATATCTTATATATTGAAACAATAATAATTACTGGGAATTTTTTATGAGTGACTCTTCAAGTTATAAACCCCCTGAGGTCTGGACATGGGATGAAAAGAGCGGCGGTAAGTTTGCAAATATAAATCGACCAACAGCTGGTGCAACTCATGATAAAGACCTTCCGGTAGGGAAGCATCCTCTTCAGCTTTACTCTTTAGGAACTCCTAACGGAGTTAAAGTTACAGTTCTTTTAGAAGAATTATTGGCTCTCGGACATGAGGGAGCGGAGTACGATGCTTTCTTGATTAATATTAGTGATGGTACTCAGTTCAGCAGTGGATTTGTTGAAGTGAATCCAAACTCAAAAATTCCAGCTTTACTTGATCGCAGCACAAAACCATCAACTCGAGTATTTGAGTCAGGAGCAATCATGCTCTACCTTGCAGAAAAGTTTGGTGAATTACTACCCGAAGATCCTTCAGAAAAAGCTGAGTGCATGTCTTGGTTGTTTTGGCAGATGGGCAGTGCCCCTTTTCTTGGTGGTGGCTTTGGTCACTTCTACGCTTATGCTCCAGAAAAGTTTGAGTACCCGATCAACAGATATGCGATGGAAGTTAAACGTCAGTTGGATGTTCTAGATCGTAATCTTTCTTCTAGAGAATATTTGTGCGGTGATACCTACAATATTTCAGATATTGCAGTGCATTCTTGGTACGGAAGCCTAGTGCTTCGTAATATATATGATGCTGCTATATTTTTAGACGTAGCATCCTATAAGAATGTCATTCGTTGGGCTAGTCAGATTGAAGAGCGACCGGCTTATAAGAGAGGTTCTAGAGTCAACAAGTCTTGGGGCCCAGAAGAAGAGCAAGTTCCTGAGCGCCATGATGCGAGCGATATTAAATAGCCTCAGAGACTTTCTAAATAAGAATTTATAAAGTTTTTTACTCTGCAGCCTTTTCTGCAGCGCGCCAAACGCGGGTAAAATTACCGCCCCAAATTTTTATGATGTCATCTTCATTGTAGCCTCGCTTAAGAAGTTCCAATGTTACGTTCAATGCATCGCTGGCATCGTCAAAGCCCGCAATACCGCTTCCGTGATTAAAATCGGTACCAATGCCAACATGTTCAACTCCAATGCGTTTGGCTATATAGTCAACGTGATCAAGCATTTCATCTAGTCCTATGGGTCCAAGCAAAGTGCTGATGCGTGATAAAAAATCTTTTTTAACCACAAGATCATCAATTTCCCAATACAGTTCAAAAGGGTATAGATAATCTTCATCTATTCCTGAATCTCGTCTTACTTCTCGTATATTTTTATCCATATCTGGATCTGAAGAATTAAATAAGTAACCACGAAAAGGAGCAACATGGATAACGCCACCAGTTTCGCCAATACGATCTATTTCTTCGTCTGAAAGATTGCGACTTACGTTAGTCAATTTTTGTACATTAGAATGGCTTGCAATAACTGGAGTCTTTGATAATTCGATCGTTTGCAATGCTGCCTGTTTAGATAGTTGTGAGATATCCATAATGCCACCCAAGGCATTAATTTTTTTAACAGCTGCTATGCCTAAGTCTGATAATCCCTCATGTTCAGCATCAGACTCCCGTGTTCCAGTTTTGCCATCGAAAAGCGTACGTGATGAATCTGCAAAATTATTATGACCCATATGCGTAAGAGCAAAAACTCTTACTCCTGAGTTATAGAGAGTGTCGATACCGTTAACATCAGTACCTAAGATGAGTGCATTCTGAAAGCCAAGAAGCAAAGATGATTTACCGTCTCTGTGCGCCGTATCTAAATCTTTTGTACTCAATACGATTACAGTATTGTTGGTTGTATCAGCTGCCAGAGCTTTTACTGCTGCAAGTTTTGTTTGTGCCAACGATCTTGCTTTAGCATAACCGTCTGAGTTTCTTGGCATAGGGCCAACGGCTATAGACATGACAACTGCATCAAGACCACCGATACGCATTTTTTTTGGCGATACTTTTGAAAGACCATCCTTACCAACATAGCTTGAAGGCTTGCCAGGTATTTCAATATCCGCATGCGCGTCTATGGTCAATGCAGAACTATGGATATTCTTTGCTCTTGCAATAAGAATTGCATCTTCATCCAAAGTTAAAGAAACTTCTTTCAAATTAAATTCTTCACTAAAGCAAAACTGACTGACGGTAAGAAAAATTAGCGGTATTAGCAACCTAAACATAGTAAAACCCTCTTATTAATGGTTGGATTTATATTATGCACATAAACCAACATTCTTGTTAGATCATTGCTAAAAGGCCTGCATGAGTTTTAACTATGAAATACGCCTTAAACTTTGGAAAAAAATTGTTATTAAATAGTGCTACTATTGATCGTAGACATAGAGTTGAAATAAAATTACAGAATAATAATATTGAGTATTAAAGAAAAAAAATTATCTGATAAATGGTTTCAACAATGGACTCAAACTGATTCCTATCTTGCCTCGGATGGTCATGTCAATCGTATTCCTCTTCGCCTTTCTAGTTCCAATGTTATTGTCTATGGCAGTGCAAATTTGTCTAAGGTGCTTAAAGAGTTTGAGCATGAAGATCATCGACCTGTGACCGTAGCTGGTGAAGTACCCGTTCAATTGTGGTGCAATAATTTTATTGATACAGATTGTGGTCCAAGTGACCGCATAAATCCCTACTTGGAGATTTGGTATTCGTTTCCAGTAACGGCCAAGTCAAAACCACTAGACCTGCCTTATGAGAGTCCTTTTTCATACAATGTTGAAGCTCCTGATACATTAGTCTGGTGTCATCGAGTGCTATGTGGACCTGCTAAAGATGGCGACACAGTTGGCGCTCTTGCAGCCATTGCTGGAGGTCGAGAGATTTGGGGTTTTCCAAAACATCCTGGCTTGGCCAACTTAAATTTTGATTATCCAGATTCTGAGACAGTGACTTTTAAAGGCTCGCTTCAAGACAATGAAATTATTGCTCTTAAGGTTAAGCGTCCAGAAAATATTGATGGACACGTAGTTGTGGAAGTCGATCAATTAACGCCCCCAGGAACTTGTATAACGCCTCGCCAAAATCCAAAAAAACCAAGCTTTGTTTCTAAGCAGACTCGCTACAGTCAAGCTTTTGCTGCGACTATGTATTTTGCACCTTGGGATGACAACACAGATTCATTGGTTGTCTGCGATAACGAACAATATTTCGGAGGCCTTCTTAAGAGCTGGTCTTTCAAACCGGCTTTAAAAATGCATTGCTCTGACTTGCGGATAGTAGCGTTCAAACCAGACGGTTGGAGTAAAAGCTTTTAAGACTAGTAACCATTTAATTCTTCCATATCATGAGATTTTAAATTAAGTTAATGCTAAGAAAGAAAAACTATGAATAAAATTAAAGGCTCTATTAAATTATTTTTTGCATTCATAATTTTTTCTAATACCTTAGCTTCTGAACATCCAGAAAGGATCCTGTTTGTAGGAAACAGTTATCTCTACTACAACGATAGCATGCATAACCACGTAGAAAAGATGCTGATTGAGCATTATGGAGATAGTGAAATAGCTACTAAATCTGCAACGATTGGTGGCTCAAAATTGCATAACCACAACATAGATCACTTGCTAAATTTTAAAAATTTACAATTAAAAGGGCCGATAGATTTACTCATCATGCAAGGGGCTAGTACGGAAGTTAAAACTCCAAAATCTAGAGAGAAATTTTCTAAAACAGTAGTAGAATTCAGCAATAAAGCTCATAAATTAGGAATAAAAACTGCCCTTTATATGACACACGCATACCTTAAAAATGATAAAAGGTATGAGCCTTATTTAATTGATAAGATCAAAAAGACTTATTATGAGGCAGCTCTAAAAAGTGATTCTTTAGTTATTCCTGTTGGTTTGGCATACGAAATTGCATATGCAGAAAATCCTAAAATTAAGCTGCATCATCCCGATGGAACTCATCCAGGGATGCTAGGAACTTACTTAGGGGCTTGCACAGTATTTGCAATGATTACTAACTCCTCTCCAGAAGGTCTGTTTTATGATTATCTGGATAGGGTTACTGATGGTGAAAAGGCCTTTCTACAAAAGGTTGCTTGGAAAGCTTATTTACAAAATAAAGATTTAATTAATTGAATATTTGTCTGGAAACGCGCTTAATCTTTAATAAACTTATAAGAAAATAACTATGACTTCAACAAAGAATTTACTACATCCTGAACTACAAGTAATTGCAGATGCACCTATGATTCCTGATTTAAGCGATGAGAGTCTAGATGGAATAAGGCAGATGATAGATAGCACGCGAGTTCCTCTTGCAGATCCTGATTCTTTTGATGTAGAGAGAACAGAAATTTTTATACCTCAAGAAAGTAGCCCAGATATTCGCTGCCTTCTTTATGTTCCGAAAGACAGAGAAGAGGGATTGGGTCCGGCATATCTGCACATACATGGTGGGGGTTATGTTATCGGCTCACCTGACATGGCTGATGCAGATAACCTGTTATTGTCATCTAAAATTGGCGTTGTTATTCTTTCTGTGGATTATCGTCTTGCACCTGAATGCCCTATTCCTGGACCTATTGATGATTGCTACGCAGCTCTTGCTTGGTTGCATAATAATGCAGAAGATTTAAAAATTGATCGTAATAGAGTTGGTATTGGAGGAGAGAGTGCGGGAGGAGGATTGGCTGCATCTCTTGCTATAAGAGCGAGAGATAGTGCTGAGTATAAAGTTTGTTGGCAGTCTCTAACTTATCCTATGCTGGATGATAAAACAGGATCAGATAATAATTATGGCGATCCTTTAGTAGGAGAATTTGTTTGGACAAGAGAATTCAATCAATACGCGTGGGATTGCTATCTTGCTGACGAGGAGAGAATAGCACCACAAGTTCCAGCAAGATTAGAAAATTTTGAAGGACTGCCACCTACTTGGATGTTTACGGTTACGCTTGATCTTTTTAGAGATGAAAACATGGATTATGCCAAAAGGTTAATGAAGGCCGGTGTTTCTTGTGATTTACTTATTTATCCAGGTGCGTGTCATGCTTTTCAGCAAATAGAAGAATCAGACTTAGCCAAGCGCTATCGAATTGATTTTACTGCTGCTCTTAAACGCGGTCTTGGCGGATAGTGTAAATAGGAGAAAGAATGGAACCAAATTTTCATGCACTTCAACTTATAGCAGAGATTGCCCTAGGAATAGTTGGCTTCTCTGCAATATTAATTGGATTAAGCAGAACTACAGATGGATTTAGTGATCCAGATAATTTTAGAATCAAACTACTGACGTATTCTGCCTTTGGTGCTATGTTCGGAGGCATTCTTCCATTTGCTGTTTTTAATATTCAGAATCTTGACTTGTCTTGGACAATTATTTGTTGGGTGTTGTGTCTTTATTCAGTAGGTGGATTATTAATATTTCCTAAAAAGATGATTGCTTTAAGACGCCAAGGACATGAAGAAATATTTCCTATTAAACTCTGTATTTTCCAGACTGGAATAATTTCAGCAAATTTCATTATTTCAGGTTTAATGATTGTTGATGTCTTGCAGGCCCTTTCGAACATCTACATTGTTTGCTTGATCTTATTCTTATTACAGAGCACGGTAGCTTTTATAAGAACAATGTTTGTAAGAGTGAGTTAAATTTTTTTTAAATTAACTTCAAGAAGATTGAGGTTTGTTAAGAGGTTTATGTGATTCTTATTTACCTCTTTTTCAATACAATGGTGAGATTATGTCTCACCTAGCTTTGCACTTTTTAGTTCCTCTATTGATTGCATTATTATTTTTTAGAAAGAATTGGAAAATAGCTTATCTAGTTCTTATAGCAACCATGTTGGTTGATTTAGATCATCTTTTAGCAAGCCCAATTTATGATGCTAGTCGGTGCAGTATAGGTTTTCATCCTTTACACCAGTATTGGTTTATAGCTGCTTATTTCATCATAAGTATCTACCCAAAAACTCGATTAATAGGAGTTGGTTTAATTATTCACATGACTTTAGATGCGTTAGACTGTTACATGTAAGAGGGATTCAAAGTATGACAAACAATCAATTAGAGAATATTACTTATCAAGTTATAGGCCCTTTGGCCTTGATAACAATAAACAGAGCTGACAAACATAATGCAATTTCTTTGGCTACTTTGAAAGAGTTGCATGACGTTGTAGATGCATCGGCAGAAGATGAATGTGTAAAAGTTATAGCCATTACGGGCTCAGGAGGGAAGGCATTCTCTTCAGGTTCAGATTTAAGTGAAGTCATGGATAGAGATTTAAGCAAGGCACTAGAACCTTTGGTTCAAGGATTGGCTGAAAAGTTAGAAAAAACTCCAAAACCAACGATAGCAGCAATAGATGGCATTTGTATGGGGGGAGGCTTAGAGGTTGCTTTAGGTTGTGATCTTCGCGTAGCAACTCCCAAATCTAAATTTGCTACACCTGAAGGCAAATTAGGAATAATCCCTGGGGGAGGGGCTACTGCAAGATTACCTAGAATTGTTGGAAGAGGTTGGGGTATGGAAATGCTATTAATGGGCGAGCCCATAGATGCAGAGAGGGCATTGCAGATAGGACTTATAACCAGGCTGGTTGAGTCAGAAGAGCTAATTCCAGAAATTAAGGAAATGGCAGATCGTTTGAGTAAGTTTGCACCTTTTGTTCCCAGAACTATGAAGATGATGGTCCATGCTGGAATGGAAGCAAGTTTAACTGGAGCATTGATGCTAGAGAAATATGCTCAAGGTGCTTTGGTCCAAACTGAAGATAAGACAGAAGGCATAAGTGCTTTTTTAGAAAAAAGAGATCCTAAATTTAAAGGTAGATAAGACAAATTTGTATAAGGATATTTAATTGGATCATGCAAATGAACTATAGATTAGATAAAATTAGTACTCAGGGGTTGGATGGTTGCTCATATAAATTTTATGCAGCTGTCAGGTCTATAATTCTAATTTCCGATGTGATTAGACTAATCAAACAACCAACCCGTTGATTTATGAGCATTAGTTTGTTTGTACTCATTATTGTTCTTTTTACTCTAGGAACAGCTTTTTTATCTTCTATATTCGGAATGCTGGGTGGACTCATACTTATGGGCGTTTTGGTATCGATTATGCCAGTAAGCACGGCAATGATTCTTCATGGACTGATTCAACTTACTTCAAATGGTTATCGTGCTTGGTTAAATCGTAAAGACATCATTTGGTCAATTGTTGCTACCTTATTTTTGGGTAATGTCATTGCGCTTCTGTCTCTTATGTATATTGCTTTTGAGCCCGATAAAATAACTGTTATTTTATCGCTAGGACTTCTTCCTTATATTGCTTGGTCTTTGCCAAAAGAAATGACTCTTGATGTTAAAAAGAAGCCCATTGGAATAATCGCAGGGATGGTAGTTGTAGCAACAAATTTATTGGCTGGAGTTGGAGGGCCTCTGCTTGATGTCTTTTTTCAGAGAGTAGAGATGACGCGACATCAAGTTGTTGCTACTAAAGCAGTTGCTCAAAGCCTTGGCCATGTGTCTAAGATAATATTCTTTGGTTTCTTGGCGGCTTCTGCTTCCGAGGACTGGCCATTATTATGGATCGTGGTTATCGCTATGACAGTTTCAGTTATAGGCACAACTCTCGGTAAAAAAGTTTTGGATAGCATTGATGACGACACTTTCTTTCTATGGACACAAAGGATTTTGCTGTCTGTTGGCGCAATTTTTATTTTTTATGCGCTATATTTGATGAGTCTTTAATCCCAAGAGGTTACTTATTGTTGTTAGAATAATTAATTAATTAATATTTCATTTAAAAGGTAAGAAAAAAATATGCGTTTAAAAGATTGTCATGGCTTTAGCGACTTTCGTGAACTTGCAAGAAGGCGACTTCCAAGTCCAATATTCAATTACATTGATGGAGCTGCAGATGATGAAACAACTTACGATAGAAATACCAAAAGCTTTGAGGAATGTGATTTGGTCCCAAACGTCTTGCGTGGAGTAGAAAATATAGACATGTCAGTGAACATAATGGGTCAAAAGCTTGAGATGCCTATTTATTGTTCGCCTACTGCATTGCAGAGAGTTTTTCATCACAAGGGCGAGCATGCTGTAGCTGCTGCAGCAGATAAATATGGAACTATGTTTGGAGTTTCTTCTCTGGGAACCGTCAGTCTTACTGAAGTCAGGGAGCAATACAGCGGTCCACAGTGTTATCAATTCTACTTTCATAAAGACAGAGGACTTAATCAGGTGATGCTTGAAAATGCAAAAGCTGCTGGCGTCGATGTAATGATGTTGACCGTAGACACAATAACAGGTGGAAACAGAGAACGAGATCTTAGAACGGGATTTTCCATCCCTTTTAAGCTCAGTCTTGGAGGCATATTCCAATTTGGAATCAAACCGATGTGGGCTTTGAATTACTTAACACATAAGAAATTTTCTTTGCCCCAATTAGACGATCATGTTGATATGTCAGGTGGAGCTTTATCAATAGGTAAATATTTTACCGACATGCTAGACCCCTGTATGAACTGGGATGATGTCGCAAAAATGGTTGATTATTGGGACGGACAATTCTGTTTAAAAGGCATCATGAGTGTAGAAGATGCAAAAAAAGCAGTGGAGATAGGGTGTACAGGGATTGTAATTTCAAATCATGGAGGCAGACAGCTTGATGGCAGTAGATCTTCGTTTGATCAACTCTCTGAGATTGTAGATGCAGTTGGAGATCAAATAGATGTGATCATGGACAGTGGAATACAACGTGGCAGCCACGTTCTCAAAGCCCTTTCTCTTGGTGCAAAAGCAGTAGGAGGAGGGAGATTTTATCTTTATGCTCTTGCGGCAGCTGGCCAACCAGGAGTTGAAAAAGCCCTGGAATTAATGAGACAGGAAATTGAACGTGACATGAGGCTTATGGGAGCTAGCTCTATTGCAGAACTTACCAAAGGAAATCTTCGTTACAGATAAGCATTTGTGAATATGGAGAAAGAAAAGCAAGATTTTAACTTCGACAATAGCTTTGCTCTTCGTCTTGAAGATTTTTTCGTCTCATGCAAATCAGAACCTTCTTCTTCACCTAAGCTACTAAAACTAAACCATAATTTAGCCAAAGAATTGGGATTAAAAGCAGAATTTTTAAATTCTAAAGAAGGGTTGGATATCCTTTCTGGAAACATCCCTCCTAATGGTTCAGAGCCTATAGCTCAAGCATACTCTGGTCACCAATTTGGAGGTTTTACACCTTTATTAGGAGACGGCAGAGCCCTTTTACTTGGAGAAATTATTAATGTACAACAAGAACGTAAAGATATTCAACTTAAAGGCTCTGGACGTACTCCTTTTTCAAGAGGTGGAGATGGCAAATCTGCATTAGGACCTGTTTTACGTGAATACCTCCTGTCTGAATTTATGCATGTTCTCGGTGTCCCTACGACCCGCGCTTTGGCAGCCGTTTCAACCGGAGATTCGGTAAATAGAGAAACTGTTCTTCCAGGCGGAATTCTAACCAGAATCGCATCAAGCCATATAAGGATAGGTACTTTTCAATTTGCCACAGCACTTGGCGATGTTAAGAAAATTAAAACTCTGACAGATTACTGCTTAGAGCGTCATTATCCGGACTCTTTAAATTTTGATAATCCATATTTAAATTTTTTTGAATCAGTTGCTAATGCACAAAGTTCAATGGTTGCAGGTTGGATGAGCTTTGGCTTTATTCATGGAGTTATGAATACTGACAACATGACAATTTCTGGAGAGACAATAGATTATGGGCCGTGTGCTTTTATGGAATCCTTTTCAGATAAAACGGTCTTTAGTTCCATAGATGTTCAGGGTCGTTATGCTTATGGTAATCAGCCAGAAATATTGGTCTGGAATTTAACTAGACTGGCAGAAACTTTGGTTCCTTTAATAGACTCCAATCAAGACAGATCGGTTGAATTGCTAACTGAAATAATAGATAAAATACCATCCCTTTATAAGAAACATTGGTTAGAAGGTATGCGAAAAAAAATTGGTCTCTCTTCAGATAATCCTGCAGATCTATCTCTTCTAAAAGAGCTACTAGATATTATGGAAGCTGGCAAAGCTGACTTCACGCTTGTTTTCAGAAGACTTTCAGAATCGGTACAAGGCAATGATGAGGCAGTTGAATCGTTGTTCAATGATACATCGAACCTTAAGGTTTGGTTAAAGAAATGGAAGATAAGACTTTCAGAAGAAGAAAGGTCGAACGACAAAATATCTCAATCAATGAATAATATTAATCCAATATACATAGCCAGAAACCATAAAGTAGAAGAAGCCCTTTTTGAAGCTGTTGAGAACGATAACCTCTCCTTGTTCCAAGAACTGCATTCAGTTTTAAGTACTCCTTATGTTGAGAATAAAGGAAAGGAAGAATATGCCCTACCTGCTCCTATGTCGGATATTCCGTATAAAACTTTTTGTGGAACTTAATTAAGACTCTATTAAATTAATAAAAGTGAATACAATTTAATCATGAACTTAAATTTCAGCACAGAGGAGATTTTATTTCAAAAAGAGGTAAAGGATTTCCTTGATCAAGAATTACCTTCTGAACTAGTTGAAGCAAACAGAAGATCTTCTGCTGTATTTACTGAAAAAGAGATTGCAATGGAATGGCAATCAATTTTGGCAAAAAAAGGTTGGTTGGTTCCTTCGTGGCCAGAAGAATATGGCGGTACTGATTGGAATGAAGCGCAAAAATACCTTTTTGCAAATGAGTGTGCAATTGCAGATGCACCATCTCTTACTCCGATGGGTTTAGGCATGATAGGGCCTCTCTTATTGGGCATGGGAACAAAAGAACAAAAAGATTACTATCTGCCAAGAATAATCAGCGGAGAAGACTACTGGTGCCAAGGCTACAGTGAACCTGGTTCGGGTTCTGATCTAGCAAGTTTGCAATGCAAGGCTGTTAGAGAAGGCGATAAGTACGTCATTAATGGTACTAAGACGTGGACATCTCATGCGCATCTTGCAAACAAAATATTTTGCCTAGTGAGAACTGACAATGCAGGAAAGAAGCAAGATGGCATAACCTTTCTTATGATTGATATGGATCAGGAAGGTATTAGTGTAGAACCAATTCTTACAATGGCAAAAGATCATGATTTCAATCAAGTTATTTTTACAAATGCAGAAGTAGAAATAGAAAATAAGATTGGAGAAGAGGGTCAAGGCTGGACAGTAGCAAAGTATTTATTAGAATTTGAAAGAGGTGGGGGTGGAAGTGGAGTGGCAAAAATTTTATCGGAAATAACATCTTTAAGGACACTCGTAAAAAAACTGTCTTTAGAAAATAATAATCCAAGTCTTAATGATTCATACGCGAGCAAGCTTTCTAGGTTAGAAATAAAGGCAGCTTCAATTCAATACAGCGCCCTTAGAATTCTAGGAGCTTTGAAGAATGGAGAAAGACCAGGACCAGAGTCTTCAATGATGAAAACATTAATGACTCAGTTGCAACAAGAAGTCTCAGAGTTAGCCCTTCAGTCCATAGGTTATTATGGAAATCCATTCCAAGATACCAGCTACGGCTCAAATGAAGAAGTTATTGGAGAAGAAATCTACAGATCTAAAGCAGGCAGATACCAGAACCTAAGAGCCGCTTCTATTTATGGCGGAAGTAATGAGATACAAAATAATATTATAGCCAAGGCAGTATTGGGTCTCTAATAGAGAATAATTAAACACTAGGGCTTAAAACTTTTATAATTACATTATATGGCTGTATTTAACGAAATTTTAAATCTTTCTTGGACGTGCAAACATACCTGGAGGCAATCTTCTATAAACACGCTTTGGTGTCTTTTAGGATGCTCAATCGGTGATTTTGGGACCATTCTTTTCTTTCAAATTTCTGAAATTCCATTCCCAGTCTTTTGGATAATGTGTCTTGCCATTGTGAACGGATTGATTACTTCTATTCTTCTTGAGACATTTATATTATCTCGCCAAATGGAGTTAAATGAAGCTTTTAAAACAGCTACGGGAATGTCATTGGTTTCTATGATATCCATGGAGTTAGCTATGAATCTGGTAGATGTAACTTTTGCTGGAGGAGTTCTAGTCTGGTGGGTAATTCCTTTTATGCTTATTGCTGGGTTCCTAACACCGCTACCATACAACTACTTTAGACTGAAGAAGTATGGAAAAGCTTGCCATTAAAAAAAGCATTTAAAGCCAAAATAGTTTAAAAAATTAAATAAAACAATATCTGTAATGACTAGAAAAGTATTTGATGACCAAGTTCCTCGACACCTCAGGGCAGGAAGAACAAGAGTTACTCGTTACATTGCCAGGACAATATTAAGTTTTGTAGGTTGGAAGGTCTCAGGATCAATACCTAATGAAGAAAGATTGGTAATAGTTGCTGCTCCACATACTTCAAACTGGGATTGGGTTTTGGGAATGTTGGTTATTCTAGCTTTGAACGCAAACATAAGATGGATAGGCAAGAGTTCAATCTTCAAACCGGGCTTCGTTTGGTTCTTTAAGTGGCTCGGAGGCATTCCGGTAGACAGGAATAATCCTTCGTCTTTAATTAAAAGAGTTAAAGATATAGTATCGCAGGAAGAAGGTTTAATAATTGGAGTGGCGCCCGAAGGTTCTAGGCAAAAAGTGGAGAGGTGGAAGACAGGTTTTCTGCGAATAGCAGAGACAACGCAGTCAAAAATTTTATTATTGTCAATTGATTCTCCCACAAAAAATGTGCACATAGGAAAGATCTTTAATCCTACAAGTAATACTGAAGATAACCTGAGGCTCATAAAAGACTACTACAAGACTTATAAAGGGATAAACCAATCTCAATCCTAATTTTAAGGTAAGGGAGGATAAAAAATGACTGAATTTAAAAACGTAACAATAGCAAAAGAAGCAAATTTCTATTTTGATGGAAATGTGACAAGTCGAACAATATTTTTTTCAGACGGCAGTAAAAAAACACTGGGTATTATGTTGCCCGGTAATTATGAATTTACGACAGAAGTTAAAGAGGTGGTGGAGATCACGGCAGGTGAACTTGAAGTTTTAGTTAGTGAAAAAGTAGGCTGGAAAAAAATGAGTAAAGGGATGCAGTTTGAAGTAGCAAAGAATTCAAATTTTAAATTGAAAGTTACAAAGATATTTGATTATTGTTGTTCTTATATTGAAGAATAATATGAGGAAAGAATTATGGAAAAATTAGAAGGAAAAGTTGCAATAATAACCGGAGGATCGGGAGGAATTGGACATGCAACAGCAAGACAATTTATATCAGAAGGTGCCGAAGTATTAATTATGGACTTAGAGGAAAGTTCTTTGATTAATACTTGTGAAGAGATCAACTCAAACAGATTAAGCCATTTTACAGGTGATGTTTCAAAGCTTGAGGACAATTTACAAGTCGTAGAAATTGCAAAAGAGAGATACGGAGGACTTGATATTTTTATAGCCAATGCGGGCGTGGGTGGAGAAGCCAATCCTATCCAAGATTATGACGAAGAAATATTTGATAGAGTAATAGCAATAAATGCTAAAGGACCTTTTTTAGGATTAAAAGCTGCAATACCAGCAATGCAGCTAAGAGGCGGAGGCAGTTTTGTCATAACCTCTAGTACAGCTGGGGTTTTAGGCGCTGAAAATATGTCGGCTTATTGCATGAGCAAACATGCTGTTATTGGTTTGATGAAAACAGCAGCTAAAGAAGTTGCTTCGATGAAAATAAGGGTTAATACGGTAAATCCGGCTCCTGTTGAGACCAATATGATGCGCCAATTGGAAGACTCTTTGTCTTCTTTCAGAGAGCAAGAGGACATTAAGGAAGTTATTAAAAACTCAATTCCATTAGGCAGGTATGCAGAGCCTGAAGAAATAGCAAAATTAATGCTTTTTTTAGCCAGCGAAGACAGCAGCTTCATAACAGGATCGGTCTATATGGCTGATGGAGGAGTAAGCGCTTAATTTCAATAACCTAATTATGGAACATAAAAATACAGTTATACATTGGTTCAGGCAGGATCTAAGACTAATAGACAATCCAGCTTTGTTTGAAGCCACTCAAAAGCAAAATGTTTTGCCAATTTATATTCTAGATGACGTTAATTCTAAAGAACACATGATGGGCTCTGCAAGCAGATGGTGGCTTCACAAGTCTCTAGATAATTTAAGCAATGGCCTGGAAGGAAATTTAGGACTTTATGTAGGCAACCCTGAAGAAGTATTAGATAAATTAATCTCTAAATACAATATCAAAAAGATTTACTGGAATCGTTGTTACGAACCTTGGAGAATAAAAAGAGACAAAGATTTAAAATTAAACCTCGAAAACAAAGGTGTTGAAGTAAATACCTATAATGGTTCGCTTTTATGGGAACCTTGGGAGATCAATAAATCAGACGGAACACCTTATAAAGTTTTTACTCCTTATTATAGGAAGGGCTGTCTGAACGCACCTGCTCCAAGAGATCCTCTTCCTAGAATAGCTACACAAGCCATTTTTTCTGATGATGAAAACGAAATCAAACTCGAGGACCTGAAACTTTTGCCTAAAATAAAATGGTACGAAGACATGGAGGAAATTTGGGTGCCAGGCGAAGAAGGTGCTGAAGTAAAAGTAAATACATTCATATCCAATGGTCTCTTGGACTATAAAGAAGGTAGAAATTTTCCAGCTAAAAAGAACGTTTCTCAATTATCGCCGTATCTCCATTTCGGTGAGATTTCTCCTAATCAAATTTGGCACCGTGCTAAGTTTGAAGAATCTAGATCTGGTATTGAAAACAGCTTAAACCATTTCTTGAGTGAGCTAGGATGGCGCGAGTTTTCTTACAGTCTTTTGTACAATTTTCCTACTTTACCCAAAGAAAACTTACAAAAGAAATTTGATAAATTTCCTTGGATTAAAAATGAAGAATTTCTTGAGAGATGGCAACAAGGGAAAACGGGTTACCCAATTGTTGATGCAGGTATGAGAGAGCTTTGGCAAACTGGTTATATGCACAATCGTATTCGCATGGTCGTTGGCTCCTTCTTGGTTAAAAACTTACTACTCCATTGGCATCAAGGAGAGAGGTGGTTTTGGGACTGTCTTATAGATGCAGACTTAGCCAGCAATAGTGCCAGTTGGCAGTGGGTTGCGGGGTGTGGAGCAGATGCAGCACCGTACTTCAGGATATTTAATCCCATTACTCAAGGTGTTAAATTTGATTCTGAGGGTGAATACACAAAAAAATATCTACCCGAACTAAAAGACCTTCCTAATAAGTATTTATTTAACCCTTGGGAGGCACCAGAAGAAGTTTTAAAAAAAGCCAATATAATCTTAGGAGAAGATTACCCTTTTCCAATCGTAGATATAAAAGAATCAAGAGAAAAAGCTCTTGATGCATTTGCTACAACTAAATTAGAACAAATTGAACCTTAATAAATACAAAGTTCCCTTCGAAGCAAGGTCTTCAGATGCCAGCATTACTTTAAAGAAGGAAATTCTACATTCTGATTTCCTTCCTTACGAGCTCGCAAGCACAATCCACAGAGAACAAACCCCTTTTTTAGATTCCATAACTAGAGACTCTGAAGGTTCTTATCTTATTCAATGTAAAACAGTCATGCATAAAGTGACTCCAAAAATGATTGATTGGTGGTTTGCTTGGCACATGCCTGAGTCTGAGAGATACAAACTTTGGCATCCAAGAGATCATGTTTCAAGCAAGTTGCTGGTCGACACTTCAAGGTTTTTAACCAACAAGGAAAAATACATAGGGATCGATTCTTTTGTTACAGAATACATAGGGGGTGAGCTGAGCAAGCTTTGTATATCTTTTAAAGAACCTTCGCTTTTTGGATTTGATAATCTCCAGGAAGACAATGAAACTGCAGTTTGTGCTCAAGTTGTTGATACATCTCGTCATATAGAAATAGGAAGCCTTACTCATTACGTAAAAAAAAGTGATTATGGATCAATAATGCAAAGCAGTTTCTGGCTGGGTAAAAATTCACAACATCAAAACCCGATTCTTAATTTGTTGATTAAGCCACTGCTTCGTATGAAGACAATAAAATCATTTTTACTCACCGACAGACTAGTATGCGACCTCTATATTCATTGCAGTGAAGAGATGAATCATCTCTCAAAATTTCTTCCTGAACTTTATGCAGAGGTTAATGGATTAAAATGAAAAAACATTAGACATTAAACTTTTTGACCTTTAAATTAAACCTTTCAATACATACAGGAGTTTATTATGTTGACACTTCATTTTGCACCTAATTCTAGAGCGGGAAGAGTGCTTTGGCTTTTAGAAGAGTTGGGACTGCCTTACGAACTTAACAATATGGCATTTCATCCCAAAGATTTAAAGTCCGATGAACATAGAGCGCGTCACCCCCTAGGAAGAGTCCCTGTACTTGAGGACGACGGAGAACAAATTTGGGAATCAGGAGCCATCATCGACTATATTCTAGAACGTCATAAAAATGGCGGACTCAAGCCCGGCGTTGATTCTGAAAATTTTGCTAAGTATTTACAATGGTTTCATTACTGTGAAGGGATGGTTATGCCGTCCATGAATACCATAGTTGTTCATACAATAATCTTACCCGAAGAAAGGAGAGATCCGGTTGTGTTGGGGCAAGCACAAAAGTTATTGAGTAGGTCTCTTGTACCTATAAATGAAGCTTTAGAAGGGAAAGATTATCTGATAGGAGAATTTTCTGGAGCTGACTGTATGTTGGGCCATTCTTGTTTTATGAGCAATAATTTAGGCTGCGTCTCAGATGAAATGACAAATATTAAAGCATACGTCCAAAGAATTTCTGAGAGACCTGCTTTTAAAAAAGCCATTGAAACTAAATAGCATCTGAAGTGAATCCTGTCTTAAGGATTTTTTCTTATTTACCAAATCCTAGAGTTTGGAAATCTGTTATTACCGCTAACATTAGCGGAGTAGAGATTGAGTTAATTGGAGATAAACCAAAAAACCTTTCTTCGTGGTTATGGGATTACGATGCAAGAAAAATGAATCCGGAAGAATTAGTTGAAGACAGTCCTCACTTAAGAAAAGGTAAACGAGGGTTCTCTGGTGCCCTCTATAAGACGGACAGTTTCTTAATATCTCATCCTTTTGGAACCGTTCCAGCAGCTTTTAGTCCTGAAGGAAAGGTTGGTGTGTTTGAATCCAATAGCATAATGCGGTCAATTGCTAGATCAGGAAATCACAACTCCTTGTATGGAAGAAATGGATTTGATGCATCTAGGATAGACAGTTTTTTAGATGCAAATCTTATTTTTTCAAGAGAAGCCCAAGTTTATTTGCTGGAGATAGAAGATCTAAATTTGACCAGGTACGAGCGAATGGACTCATCCTATAATTTTTACATGAGCGGTATTGAGGCGTCACTCAATAATGGTACCTTTATAGCAGGCGAAGACCTCTCTTTGGCTGACATATCCTTTGTTTGCGACGTCTCTCAATTTCTAAGGGAAGGTCATTACGAAGATTCCATTAGGAGCAAAGGGTTTGATTTAATAACAAATAAGTTTATGGAAGAATACCCCATTGCTGCCAAACATTTACTTAAGCTAAGCAATACAGAAGATTTCTTATCCGTTATGGGCTCTTATTTAGACTGGTTTAAGAAGAAAATTAAAAATTAATAGACGGATTTCTTATATAATCTGCTTATTCTTAACAATATAAGTTTTAATTTATGGATTACATTGTATTAGCTGTCCCTTTTTTCTTACTCGCACTATTTGTAGAATTAATATACGGGTGGGTGGTTAAAAATAATACCTATCGAGTTAATGACACGATAAGCAGCCTTTTTATGGGCTCTCTCAGAGGAACCAGTAAAATTCTGGGCATTGGCTTTGCATGGTACGTTTGGTCTTTTGTGGAAACACACTTTGCTATGTGGAGTATGGACACCAGTCTGATTTCTACTTGGGTATTTTCTTTTGTAATATACGATTTATTTTATTATCTCTTTCATCGTTACAGCCACGAAAGGCAAATTTTTTGGGCTTCTCATGTTGCTCACCACCATAGCGAGGAGTACAACCTCTCAACGGCCCTCAGGCAAACAGGTACAGGATTCTTTGTTAAATGGGTTTTCTACATTCCTCTTTTTGCAATAGGAATGCCTTCTGAAGTTTTTATTTCTGTAGCTTCAATCAATCTAATTTACCAATTCTGGGTCCATACTCAGCACATCCCAAAATTAGGTTGGTACGAGCTGTTCTTTGTTACCCCTTCTAATCACAGAGTTCACCATTCGCAAAACGACCTTTATATTGACAGGAACTATGGAGGAGTTTTTATTATCTGGGACAGAATTTTTGGTACTTTCCAAGAGGAGCAAGATACTGAACCCTGCGTCTATGGAGTAAGAAGTTCAATCAATACTTTTAATCCTATCAAAGCCAATCTGCATATTTATTCTAAAATATTAGGAGAAATTAAGAATGCAAATTCTTGGAAAGATAAGCTGTATTCGCCCTTTGCAAGAACAGGTTGGGAGCCGGGAGTTCAAATGGGAAAAACAAAAAAAGGAAATTTTGATTCAAATTCTTTTTCTAAACACAATCCAGAAATTCATTCTTTCGTAAAATTCTATGCTTTTGTTCAGTTCTTATTAGTAACCGTTTTTTCTTTGTTTTTTCTTGATGGCGGGGGTCTGACTTACGAGCAATCTGTAACTGCTTTGGCTTTGGTGATATTTACTATGTTTTGCATAACTCAATGGTTGGATGGATTTAAGTTAATAGCTTTGGAAACTTTTAGGTTATTTCTTCTATTGTCAGTAGGTGTTTATTTATTCATGCAAAATGAAAGTTTGCTTTCAAATATCTTATTTGGTTACTCTGTTTTGAATTTAATGTTTCTACCTCTGCTTGCAAACAAAGGAATGGATAATACTAATTCCCCAGAATTAATTGAAATAGTTCAAAAAGCATCTATCAAAACCCCAGTTTAAAATACATGTCTGGAGAGAAAGATTTATCTAAGATACTGACCAATCTTTCTCCAGAATTAATAGAAGGCGAGTACGTTTTTTGTACTTTTAAAGATTCATCCTATGGTGACTATTCAAACTTAGAACCTCTTGCTTCAATAAAAGAAAAGGAAGGTTTAACTTTGATCCTTCTTAAAGATAAAGCTCAACAAGAACAACTGTCCTTTGAAGGTGTGTTCCATTGCATTTCTTTTGGAGTGCATTCTGACTTGAACTCGGTTGGTCTTATGGCCGCCGTCTCAAATAAACTGGCTCAGAACGACATAAGTTTTAATGTTGTTTCTGGATACTTTCACGATCATCTGTTTGTCTCTAAAAATAAGTCAAAAATGACTTTAGAAGTCTTGATCAATTCTTTATATTGATTGCTCAAGGAGAAAAAATGAAAAGTTGGACAGCAGAAGCATTAAATACAGCCCCGGATTCTTCTAACAAAATTCATGGAGATGAATTGGCAAAGCAGTATGGCTTTCAAGGTGGTTTAGTACCAGGCGTAACGATTTCAGCGTACTTGATTCATCCAGCTATAGAACTCTGGAAAGAAGAATGGTTAAACAATGGTTATGCTGATTGTCGAATAACATCACCTCTCTACGATAAAGAATTATTTACAGTTGATGCCGAATTTGTTGATGAAAATAAACTGAACACAACTTTGGTAAAATCCAATGGATCTGTAAGCGCAAATGCTGAAATATCATTATCAAATGACCTTTCTAATCCGCCTAAAAGAAGGGGCGATGCATTGGTGGATGATAACTTCGTTCCCCCAGAGGCTTCGTTTGAAGTCTGGAAAAAATTGGAGTCTGAAGGGTGCAAGGCCTTTCGTTTTAATTGGGGTGGAAAAGACCCTCTTGTTTATCTGAAAGACAGCTCTTTATTGCCTGACTTACTTCAACCTGACTTAGGTGGAATGGCTAACTTGTCTTTTTTACTGGGATGTTCAAATTGGATATTAGCAGGTAATGCCTATATGAACCCTTGGGTTCACTTGCAAACCGTCTCTCAAAACTATAAAGCAGTTTCAATGGAAACCGACTTAATTGCTGAAATGAATGTGAATAAATTTTATGAAAAAAAAGGTCATGAATTTATAGACGTAGATGTTAATTTATTTGATCAAAAAGATAACAGTTGTGTGATGACTATAAACTTGGTTGCCATATTTAAACTTAGAGGTTCTTAACTTTTGAAAAGTTTTAGAGTTTCCGGTCACAAAGGGTTAATAAATCCTATTTCTTTGCTAATTTTAATGTCTGTAGCTATGCCTATAGCATTCAATACTTGGGCAGCAATGTTAAATAATTTTGTTGTAGAAAAAGCAGCATTTACAGGGGTTGAGATAGGAATTCTTCAAAGCCTAAGGGAAGTACCTGGGTTTTTAGCTTTCACTACAATATTTGTACTTCTTGTAATTAAGGAGCAGATTTTTGCTGTTTTTGCCTTAGCTTTGCTTGGACTGGGTGTCTGCCTTACTGGGTTTTTCCCAACCGTTTTTGGTCTTTATTTCACTACCGTGTTGATGAGTATAGGTTTTCATTATTTTGAAGCAGTTAAGCAGTCTCTAAGCTTGCAATGGCTCTCTAAGGAAGAAGCACCACAAATATTAGGTCGTCTTATAGCTATAGGTTCTTTAACTTCTTTAATAGTCTATTCCTGTTTGTGGTTCCTGCTGGAGCTATTTCAAGCTCCCTATATAGTAAATTTTTTTATAGCTGGAAGTGTGTGCATTTGTCTGGCCCTATTAATGTATTTTATGTTTCCTATTTTCCCCTCTAAGACAACACAAAATAAAAACCTTGTTCTAAGAAAACGTTATTGGCTTTATTACTTATTAACTTTTCTTTCTGGAGCAAGAAGACAAATATTTATGGTATTTGCAGCATTCTTGATGGTAGAAAAATTTGGATACAGTGCCTCAGAAGTAACCCTCCTGTTTCTAATAAATTATGCTTTTAACTGGTTTTTTGCAGAGAAAATAGGAAGACTGATTGGAAGAATAGGAGAGCGCAAAGCTCTTACCCTTGAATACATTGGGTTAATATTTGTCTTCATTTCTTATGGTCTTGTTAATGATGCAACTTTAGCTGCTGGACTTTATATTTTGGACCATATGTTTTTTGCTATGGCCATAGCCATAAGTACTTATTTTCAAAAAATAGCCGACCCCAAGGACATGGCCAGCAGTGCCGGTGTTTCTTTTACCATCAATCACATTGCTGCAGTTATTATTCCTGCATTGTTGGGATTGGTTTGGATCTGGTCTCATTCTCTTGTTTTTTATGTAGGGGCCTGTTTTGCAGTCTTGTCATTGATTGCAGCACAATATATTCCAAGCGCTCCTTCGCCGGGAAATGAAACTATTTTTGCATTACAATTGAATGGAAGTTTAGAAAAATAATAAAGGAGAATGCTAGATGAGCGAAGAGAATAAATTTGATGTAGTAATTTATGGCGCCACAGGCTTTACGGGCAAGCTGGTTGTTGAGTACATGATCAACCAATACGGCCATGATAGTGATGTATCTTGGGCAATGGCTGGCAGGAACATGGAAAAACTGTCTTCTATTAGAGATGAACTTGGAGCGCATTCAGAAACGCCTTTATTACTAGTGGATAGCGAAGATAAAGCAAGCTTGGACGATATGGCATCTAAAGCTAAGTGCATTTTAACTACTGTTGGACCTTATCAATTGTACGGATCAGCTTTGGTTGCATCTTGCGCGGAAGCTGGGACCGATTATGTAGATTTAACTGGAGAGCCTGGTTGGATGTATGAAATGATAGAACAAAACGAACAGGTAGCAAAAAAATCAGGTGCAAGAATAGTATTCTCATGCGGTTTTGACAGCATTCCATTTGACTTGGGAGTTTTATATTTACAAAATGCAGTAAAGGAAAAAAGAAATATTTCTGCTCCTCATGTAAGGGGTAGGGTTCGGGCAATGAACGGAGAATTTTCTGGTGGAACTGTTGCTTCGATGACTGCAACTATGGCAACTTTAAAGCACAAACCTGAGCTCATAAAAGTTTTAGTTAACCCTTTTTCTCTTTCGGGAGATTTTACAGGGCCTAATCAGCTGGATGATTCAAAACCCCTCTTTGATGAGAAATTAGATATGTGGGTAACTCCTTTTATCATGGCATCAATCAATACAAAAAATATACACAGATCTAATTTTTTAATGGGCCATGCGTACGGTGAAGATTTTTGTTACGACGAAATGGCTATTGCCGGCTCTGGAGAAGAAGGAAAAGCTGCTGCTGAACTTATGTCAACAATAAATCCGCTGGCTGCTGATGATGCTCCTTCTCCTGGAGAAGGCCCATCTCGTCAATCTAGAGAGCAAGGAAATTATGATTTAATGTTTTGCGCTGATATGCCTGATGGTGAAATTATAACTGCCACAGTAACGGGCGATATGGATCCAGGTTACGGTTCTACTTCTAAAATGATAGCTGAAAGTGCTATTTGTCTTGTTAAAGACTGTTCTGATCTTGAGGGAGGGATATACACGCCTGCTCCTTCAATGGGAACAAAGCTGATTGATAGGTTAATTAAAAATGCAGGACTAACTTTCAGTCTTGATCAGTAAGCATTTTAAATACATCATATTCTTTTGTTAATGAATGTTTCTAAAAGAAGTTTTTTTAATGTCATCATTGAATATCTTCTGGTTTAGCTGCCTAGTGATTGGGTCCTGCTAGGTATAAATACATAACGAAAAGAAAAAAGATATTAATGATTTTAATTGATACTTACAAAGATATATATTCTTCAAGTTTCAAATCTTTAAATCTAGAATGGATCGAAGCGTTTTTTAAAATTGAGCAAGAAGATTTAAATATTTTAATGGACCCGAGAGGTTATGTGATTGATAAAGGAGGTGAAATATTTTTTGCCAAGCATGAGGATGTCGTTATAGGTACTTCTGCAATGGTTTTAATAAGTCCTGGGATTTATGAATTAGCAAAGATGGCAGTTACCAAAAAATTTCAAGGAAAGGGAGTTGGCAGGATGTTAATGGAAGCGTCTTTAGAATTTGCACGAAATAATCATGCAAAGGAAGTATTCTTAGTAACGAACGACAAATTATTACCAGCCTTAGAACTTTACAAATCCAGTGGGTTTATTCTGGATAAAAATTATGATGATAATAGGTACGACAGAGGCAATACTAAGTTAAAGTTAAAATTAAATTGAGGAGAGAAATATGATGGATTTAAATTTAGAGGGAAAAAAAGCAGTTGTTACTGGAGCAAGTTTGGGAATTGGAGAAGCTGCAGTCAAGATGTTAGCCGATCACGGTGCTGATGTTAGTTTTTGTGCAAGGACGCAAGAATCAATTGATGCGTTGTCAGAAAGTTCGGTGGAAGGGAAGGGGTCGATTGTAGGTTTTAAGGCTGATATGAGTGATGCAGCTTCTACTAGCTCATTCATTGAATCGGTATTAGAAGATGGTCCTGTTGATATTTTAATCAATAATGTTGGGGCCTCACCTTCAAGAAATTTTCTTTATATGACAGATGAAGATTGGCAAGATCTTCATGAATTAAACCTTCTTTCTGCAGTAAGGTGTACAAGAGCTTTTTTACCTAACATGAGAAAACAAAAGTGGGGCAGGGTAATCATGGTTTCTAGTTCTGCTGGAAAGTACCCTAACGCGGCCTTGATAGATTATGGAACAACAAAAGCTGCCATGATATCTATGAGCAAGTCCTTGGCAAAAAAATATGGTGTGGATGGTGTGTTGGTTAATTCTATTCTCCCCGGTTTGATTCATACTGCTATGTGGGAAAGAGCTGCAACAGAGATCGCTGAATCAGTAGGCAGCACAATGGATGAAGTAATAAAAAACAATGGTTCTTCAGTTCCTGTAGGGAGATATGGAACATCTGAAGAAGTGGCTTCTTTAATTACATTCTTATGTTCAAATGCCGCCTCTTACATTAGCGGAACTTCTATAGAAGTTGATGGCGGACAATCTGGTCATATTTAATGTTTAAAAAGAAAAAGGACCATCTGTTTTTGCGCTGTTGTATATTTACAGCAGCTCTCATCTTTTGTTGCTTTCTATTAATCGAATTAGAAATTCTTTCTTTAATTATAGAATCGGACAGAAGCAATATATCTTTAATAATAATAATGCTTTATCTGGGCTCTTCAATACATTGGTTTTTTCTGGCATGGAAATTAGGTAAAGAGTCAGAGGTACTTTCTCTTGATAAAAATACTTCAAAGGATCAGGAGATAAATAAAATAAATCTTTATTTGAACGGCCTTGAAAGTAAGAATTTCACTGAGAAACAAGAAAGATTAAATGTTTTGGCAGACGAACTGTCTAATCGTCATTCTTTTGGATACATGGCAGTAGATGTTTTATTAAAACTTGGATTAACAGGAACGGTGATAGGTTTTATTCTTATGCTTTTGCCTATAGGCGAAATAAAAGAGTTTGACCCTCAAATTTTACAACAACTGTTAGCCACTATGAGTGGAGGTATGGCAATTGCTTTATATACAACCCTTACCGGTCTATTAACAAGCATGTTATTAAAATTTCAGTATTTTCTATTAGACTCTGGAGTTATAAATATTATCAATCATTTGTCTGGTTATCTGCACGAAGAATCTCAATAGATGAGACATAAGATATTCTCAAAAACCCAAGAACAGGATGTTTTTACCGATCTCTTATTTAATGCACTTTTGGGTTTTGCTTTTATGTTTGCCGTTGCCTTTATGCTGATAAACAATTCTGAAGACTCAGGAAGAGTGGACACAAAAGCTGAAATCTTAATATCCATACAATGGCCAGATAACCATCCCGATGATGTTGATGCTGTCATAGAAGATCCTCAGGGAGGTCTTGTGTGGTACCACAACAGAGATTCAGGGCTAATGCATTTAGACAGAGATGATAGAGGAAATCTTGCTGATAACATTAATATTAAAGGTGGTGTTGTCTCGAATCCTATAAACCAAGAAACTATAACGGTTAGGGGTTTGCAGCCAGGAGAATATGTAGTAAACCTTCTCCATTACAAATCTAATTTTGATGAACCTCTTCCGGTGACAGTAAAAGTTGAAAAACTCAATCCATCCGTTGAGCTTGTGTATTATGGAGAGCATTCTCTCGAGGGCGTTGGTGATGAAAAAACAGCCATTAGATTTACTGTAGATGGGAATAAGGAAATATCAGATCTCAGTCAACTTCCAAAAAAATTGCTTACTAAAGCCCTGGGAAGAGAGAAATAATAATGATGGAAGAAAGATTAATGCTTATCTTTGGCTACATATTAATTGCCAGCTTGTTGTTGGTTTTTTGTCTGTTCTCTTCGTTTACAAAAACTACTAAGATGCTAGGAATATTGGTGGTAACAGTTTTTTATTACCTTACTTGGCAAGGGTATATAGAATTATTGGGATGGCCTTCGGAGCAAGGCTTGCCTGACAATTTTAGAATAAGCTGGGTAGTGATTGAAGAACCTAATAAGCTAACCAAGGAACAAGGAGCGGTTTATCTCTGGATACGGAGCTTAGATAAAATAGGAATGGCGGAAGGAAAACCCCGTTCGTTCAAAATGATCTGGAACGAAGAAAATCATAGGAATGCTCAACTAGCTCTCTCCAAACTGCGAGAAGGAGAACAACTAAATGGGAAAAAAACCTACGGCGTAATTGAAAAAAATGCAGGCAAGAAGGCAAACCCTTATGAAGGCGAGACGGAAGAGGGGGCACCTTCTTTTGAATTTACCGAAGTTCCCCCGCCAAGTCTTCCCCCGAAAGCGCTGGTTAGATAATTATTCTTCCACTCCAAACCATGTGAATTGAGGAGTCTCTTTGTTTCCTAGAGCCACCTCTCTATCTTCATAAGCTCTTGCTCTTACATAATGGTGTACGTTTTCTACTTCATCTTTAGAAAGAACATCAGCAAAAGAGGCCATTCCATTGCCTGCGAGTAACCCTTCTAACACTATTTGATTAAAAGCATCATGAGTTCCAGCAGACATTTTCCTTAAATCAGGTATTCCTCCTGCAGACTTCACAAGAAACCCATGGCAAACGGCACAATAATCATTGTAATTGCTTTCTCCATTTTGAATTTGCTTGAGACTGGCATCAACCATTCTTTGTTCTGGAATGGTCGTATCTCTAACATTAGGAATTGGAAGAACTTTGTCTCCTCCAATTTTAAATACCAATAACCTTCCAAAATTGTTATAGGTTAAAGAAGCTTGTACTTCTATTGGAGGGAGTGGTTCCCCTCCAAACAAGTCTCCACCACCGGAACCCGTAAGTATCGATACGTATTGAACCCCGTCTATCTCATAGGCAATTGGAGGGGCCAACATAGAGGTGTAAGTGTTGAATTCCCAGAGTCTCTCACCAGTATCTTTATCGTAGGCAGAAAATATTCCTAAAGCATCTCCTTGAAATACCAAACCACCGGCTGTGGCTAGAACTCCCCCGTTCCAATAGTGTGGAATTGCAACAGACCATTTTGTTTCTCCAGTTAAAGGATCAAAGGCTTTTAAGAAACCACCGGGTTTAGGTTGAGTGTCTAGATTATTAAGAATATTTTGAGCTAAAGTACCGAGCTCAACTCCTGTGTTCCATCTTCCAGGATCTCTTTTATACACACCTGTTTTTTTATAATCCTCTTGCATTGCAAAGAAGAAAGCATTCTCTTGTGTGGGTATGTAGGCCAAGCCTTCTTCTACGTCAATAGACATTGCTTGCCAGTTGTGTGCTCCAAGTGGACCTGGCAGCACCCAAGAGCCATTTTCAGAATAGTTTACTTCAGGATTTTCAACAGGCCTTCCTGTTTCAAGATCAACATGAGTAGCCCAAGTAACGGCAGCAAACGGATGAGCTCTGAGTAATTTTCCATTTGATCTGTCTATTACATAAAAGAAGCCATTCTTTGGAGCTTGTAAGAGAACTTTTCTATCTACACCGTCAATTTCCATATTTGCTAAAGCAATATCTTGGACAGCTGTGTAGTCCCAATTATCTTCGGGGGTAGTTTGATAGTGCCATTTGTATTCACCAGTATCTGCATCAAGCGCAACTATTGAAGAGAGAAATAGATTGTCTCCGCCTCCTGGTGATCTAATTTCCCTTGTCCAAGGTGATCCATTTCCAACTCCCAGATAAACGTTGTTAAAATCAGGATCATAAACTATGGAATTCCATACGGTCCCGCCACCTCCAAACTCCCACCAATTCGTTCCTTTCCAAGTTTTAGCTGCCATTTCCATTGCCGGATCTTCAAATCCTAAATCAGGATTTCCAGGAACGGTATAGAACCTCCATACTTGGTCTCCTGTTTCAGTATCATAAGCAGTTACGTATCCTCTGACCCCATATTCAGCACCACCATTACCTATATAAACTTTACCTTTTGCTACTCTAGGCGCTCCTGTGATTGTATAAGCTCTTGTTCTATCAATGATCGTGTCTACTTCCCAAATTTTTTCTCCTGTTTCGGCATTCAAAGAAAAAAGTCTACCATCCAGACTTGCCGAGTAAACTTTACCGTTGTAAACAGCTACTCCTCTGTTAACAATATCGCAACAAGCTTTTCTTGCCCATTCACCAGGAACTTCGGGATCAAATTTCCAAATAGTTTCACCCGTTAAAGCGTCTACAGCATAAACTCTGCTCCAAGTGCTGGTAAAAAACATTATCCCATCAACTACAATGGGAGTTGCTTCTAAGGCTCTGTTTGTACCCATGTCCTTAGACCAGGCAAGTCCTAATTCAGATACCGTTTCTTTGTTAATTTTTGTTAAAGGCGAAAATCTCTGTTCTTCATAAGTTCTTCCAAAAGCCAACCAATTACCCGGTTCACTTTCTGCTTCAATAATTCTATTGTCATCTATAAGACCAATAGATGACGATCCAAGTTTAGGCTCTGAAATAGTATCTGTATCCATTTCTGAATTTCCACACGAACCAATTAAAAAGAGAGACAAAATCCCAAGAATTATGTGCCTTGAACTAATCATTAAATTTCCCCATATTTTTAATTACTCTAACTCTTTTTATAAACTTTTGGAATATGATTAATAGTTCAATATGCTATATTGAAGATAATTACTTAAATGAAGATTTATGAAAAATTTATTCCTCTTATTATGTCTCTCATTTTCAATGATGAACTCCTCTGAAATAATAGATAACTTAAAAGATTCTAGAGCAAATTGGATTCCTTTCTCGGACCAAGTAATGGGAGGAGTTTCCGAAGTAAATTTCTATGAAATGGAGGAAGAAGGGAGTTCTTTTTACAGATTAGAAGGCAATGTGAGTACAGAAAACAATGGTGGATTTATTCAGTTTAGATCTGAAGTAAGTTTTAAGGACTCAGATTTTGAAGGTATAAGAATCAAAGCAAGAGGCAATAATGAAGAATATTTTATTTTTATACGAACGCCCGCCACTGTTCTTCCCTGGAATTATTACAGTGCATCTTTCAATGTTACGGAAGACTGGGAGTCTATTGAAATACCTTTTTCAAAATTTAAGAAATCTAGCTTTATTCTTCCTAAGAAAGTTAGATCTTCAAAAATAAGATCAATAGGCGTAGTAGCTTTTGGAAAAGACCACTTTGCCCAAGTTGACGTTGCCTTGGTTGAGCTTTATTGATCCAAGTCTCTGAAATTAGGTTTCCTTTTTCCAACGAATGCTGAGACTCCTTCTTTGAAATCTTGAGAGTCCATACGTCCTCTTTGAACCTCTTTTTCGTAATCCAGTTGATCACTAAGAGAAGAAGATAGAGCATTATCATGCGCTTTAACTAGTGCTTTTAGACCTTTTATAGGCCCATTTGCTAATCTTTCTGCTATTTCTATAGACTTTGAAACAAGCTCATCATCCGGAACGCAGTCCCATATAAGACCCCAATCTTTTGCTTGTTGCGCGTTAACATCATCACCTAAAAGTCCCATTCCATTTGCTCTTGCTCTTCCAATAAGATTTGGTACAAACCAAGATGCTCCGACATCAGAAATCAGACCTAGATTTGGTCCAAAAACAAGTTTAAATTTAGCCGATTCTGCTGCTATAACTAAATCTCCAGAGAGAGCAAGTCCTACCCCACCTCCTGCTGCTATACCATTTATGGCATTTACTACTGGCTTGCTTGATTGAGTAATAGCTTTTACCAGAGGATTAAAAGCATTTTCCATATTAACGGCACCAGATTCTCCAGTAGAAAGGCCTTCTGTTTTAGGCCAACCACCGTCTACTAAATCAGCTCCAGCACAAAAACCTCTTCCATTCCCTGTAATTAGGACTGCTCTGACGGCCTTATTTGATTTAGCTTCAGTCATTCCATCTAGAAGACCCATAATAAGGTCAGCATTCATGGCATTCAAAACATCTGGTCTGTTTAGGCTAAGTTTTAATACACCTGAGTCAGAGAGCTCTTTAAGAATTGTGTTGTTCATAATTTTTTTACAGTTTAATCGAATTGTTTCTCGGTACTCGCAAATATTAAATAGAATAAACCTCCAAAGGCGGTTACTCCAGCAGTCACATAAAATACCATGTCCCATGAGTTTGTTACATCAAGAATTATTCCTGTAAGTATCCCTCCTACTAATCCAGGTATTGCAGCAAATGTGTTTGTAATTCCCATCAATCTTCCCGTATATTTAGGACCAATATCGGCATGATTAACAATAAAACCACCAGCAATAAAGCCACCAAATGCATTACCCACACACAATATTCCAATAACAGCAAAAGTAGTATTAAATTCCGGAACTAAGCAAAGACAAATGGCACTTCCTCCAAAACCAATAGTATTACAAAGCCGCCTTATGGTTATCAGTCTGATTCCACGCTTAGAAAGGTTGTCAGCAAAATAACCTCCAAGATTTCCAGCAGCGAAAGAAACCAGATGAGGAATCATTGCTATAAATCCTATTGCTGCCAATTGTATGCCCAGCTTCTCATTGATAAATGTTGGTAGCCAAGAAAGAAAAACAAAAAGTGAATAGTTGTTACAAAAATGAGCAACTATAATTGCCCATAAAGGTTTGTTGGTAATCCATTTTTTAAAAGGAAGCGTTTCACCGGCGTCACTGGCAGGTGCATTTTCAACAATGTATTCCAGTTCTTCTTTTGAAATGTTTTTAGAATCCTTTGGGGAGGAGGTGACATACTTCTTCCAGAAATAATACCAAACAAAACCAATTCCTCCATAAAGATAAAAAGCCCATTGCCAACCAATATTAATTATTATTATGGGTGTTACGATCAAACCAAATACCGTTCCGATAGGTATGGCACTATTAGTAGCTGCAACTGCTCTTGAGCGTTCACTCTTTGGAACCCATCTGGCATAAAGGCTATGCCATGCTGGAAAAGTTACACCTTCTCCTAGGCCCATCCCCAATCTTGCTAGTATTAAGATAAAAAAACCTGCAGCGGCTGCAAACGGAGTAACAATTGTGAATATAGACCAAACAATCAAGCCCACACCAAGAACTGTTTTCCCGCCAATCCTATCAGATAACGCCCCTCCATAAATTTGTGTGAGCATGTATGCTGCGTAAAAGGAGCCAAGAATTATACCTTTTTCAGTTTGAGACCATCCTAGTTCTGCGCCCATGGGAATGATGGTCAATGATATTACAACCCTGTCTATGTAGCAGATAAAAACAGCTAAGATTGTTAATCCTATAACTTTAAATCTTTCAGGTATTGCTGAGGTGCTCGAATTGATTGGATTTGAAGTTTCGGGCATTGTTAAGATCCTTTTAAATTTTAAGTATCAGACAAAGATAACTTTAATTATCAGAAATAACAATTTATTATCTCTATAGTAAAAGAAGTTAGCATTTCAATTTTATTAGGAGTTTCTATTGAAGGACAGTCCAGACAAATTTTTGATGGAAGGCATTAAGGTAATTGATGCAGCCAGTTTTATTGCAGGCCCTTCAGCAGCAACCATTATGGGTGACTTTGGAGCTGAAGTTATAAAGATCGAGCCCCCTACTGGAGACAGCTTAAGGAACTTGATTGCAAATGGAAGGATGCCAGAAGGTCCCGATAATTATTGCTGGCAGTTAACTTCAAGAAATAAAAAAAGCATATCTTTGAATCTAAAAAATGAAGAAGCACATAAAATATTAATAGATCTTATCAATTCAGCTGATGTATTTATAACGAATATGCCGTTTCCTGTTAGGAAAAAATTAAAAATAACTGCTGAAGATATTTGTCCTCTAAATGATTCTCTAATTTATGCTTCTCTAACAGGTTATGGGGAAGTTGGACCCGACGCAGATAGAACGGCTTACGATTCTATGGCCTGGTGGGCTCGTAGTGGCTTAATGGACTTCGTTAGACCATCTTCTCAATCAAGTATTGCATGGTCTACTCCAGGAATGGGGGATCATCCTACTGGGATGGCACTGTATGGAGCTATAGTTACTGCGTTGTACAGAAGAGAAAAGACAGGTAAGGGAGGAGAAGTGTCTACATCGTTAATGGCAAATGGCGCTTGGGCTAATGGAGTATTTATACAGGCTGCATTAATGGATGTTGAGTTTCCTGATAGATCTGAGCCTCTTCCAAGGCATCCCTTTTATGATTTCTATAAAACAAAAGACAACAGAGAGTTTGCCTTAGGAATGATAAATGCTGAAAGGGAATGGCCAAAATTAACACAAGTGCTTGATCGGATGGATCTTTTCGAAGATCAAAGGTTCTCAGCTGAAAAAATATTAGAAAATTCTGCTGAACTAAAAGAAGAGCTTGCATCAGAGTTTTCTAAAAGGACATTGGATGAGGTTAATAATCTTCTTAGAAACTCCGGCGTAACTTTTGGTGTTCTTGGAAAAACAACCGACCATAGATCCGATCCCCAGTTCTTAGAAACAGAGACACTTGTAAATCTAAAGCACGAACAATTTGATAACTTACTTACAATTAACAGCCCTATAACGATAAAAGGAGAAGAAAAGAAAGATGCTTACAGAGCTCCAGCAATAGGAGAACACACAAAAGAAGTTTTGGATAATTTGGGTGTGGACAAAGATTTGCAGGAAAGATTAAAAAAAGATGGAGCAATCTTTTGGCCTTAAAAAAATTATGATTTCTAAAAAACTAATAACAACTCTTTCAGTCGCTTCATTTATTCTCATTGGGTGCGACACATCAAGTTCATGTATTGAATCCGACTCCTTAATTTACAACACGACCATTTATACAGCAAATGACACCCTTCCTCAGGCTCAAGCTGTTGCTGTGAAGGATGGCAATATAATTTTTGTAGGAAATGATAAGGAAGCCGAAGTCTATAAATGTGGTAATGCCAAACTATTCAATATGGAAGGGCTGTTTGTCTATCCGGGCTTTATTGATGCACACGTTCACATTAAAGGGATTGGTTACAGAGATTTAAATCTAAACTTACAAGGAATAAACTCATTAAAAGAAATGTTAACCACGGTAGAAATTTATTCTAATTCTGTAGAGCCGGGAGGATGGGTTGTTGGAAGGGGCTGGATTGAAAAGAATTGGCCAGAAGCACGCTTTCCTACAATTGAAGAATTGGATAGATTTTCTCCGGATAAACCTGTGGTTTTAGAGCGGGCGGATGGTCATGCTGTAATAGTTAATTCATACGCATTAAATCTTGCAGGTATTAACTCAAAGACACAAGACCCTTTAGGTGGTGCAGTTATCAAGGATAAAAGTGGCAATCCTACAGGCCTGCTTGTGGATAAAGCTTCTTTGATGGTAGAGAAATTGATTCCAAAGAAATCTAAGGCACAAGACAAAAGAGCTCTGAAGATAGCTATAGCTAATAGTATTGAATATGGTTGGACACAACTTCAAGACGCGGGTTCGCCTTACAGCGATTTTGAATTGTTAAAAGAAATTAAGTCCGAAGGTGATCTGAATATTAGAGTGCAACTCTATATAAGTGATGGACCCAATGTCCTTAAGAAGATGGTAAAAGGTTTTGAAATTGATCCTGAGTACTTTTTATCAACCAGAGGAATTAAGCTTTATGCAGATGGAGCTATTGGTTCAAGAGGAGCAGCTTTTCTTTCTTCTTACAAAGATTTTGATACCAGTGGTTTTCTTATATTTGAAAAAAATAAAACCATGCCAAAATTAATTGAAGCACTGAAGAAGGGGATACAGATACAGACTCACGCTATTGGTGATAAGGCTAATAAAGTAACATTAGATTGGTACCAAGAAGCATTCGATACAGTGGAAGAAAAAGATCGTTTAATTAAAGACCCTAGGTGGAGAATTGAGCACGCACAAAATATTCTACCAAAAGACCAGCAGCGTTATAGAGAGCTTGAAGTCATAGCTTCCATGCAACCTTCTCATGCAATTGGAGACCTGCACTTTGCTGAAAAGAGACTGGGACTGTCCAGACTCAAGAATGCTTACGTTTGGAGAAGCCTTCTTGATCTAGACGTCAAAGTAGTTGGGGGCAGTGATGCTCCAGTAGAAATTGGCGATCCAAGAATAGAATTTAAAGCAGCTGTAAGTAGGACTGATCTTGATGGCTTTCATGGAGAAGGATGGCACTTAGAGGAATCTGTTACCAGAGACGAAGCTTTAAAAATGTTCACTAAATGGCCTTCTTATGCTGTTTTTGAAGAAGACGTTAAAGGAACAATTGAAGTAGGAAAGCTTGCTGACTTTACAATCTTTTCAAAAGATTTGATGACAATACCAGCAGAGGAAATAATGTCTTCCAAGAATATGATGACAATAGTTTCGGGAGAAGTAGTTTATTCAAGATAAAAAAAAGGGCACATAAAGCGCCCTTTCTTTTTTTGGTTTCTCTTAGAAGTCCATTCCTAACTTGAAGTAGTAGAAGGCTCCATTGAAGCCCATTGGAGCTCCTTCAGGGTATACCATTCCACAACACAGTGTAGAAGAAGGATTATCAGGGAACTCATCTGTAATATTTTGAGCTCCTAAAGTTAGAGTATATGCACCAAGATCTCTTCTTATTTCTAGATCTAAAGTAAACATTTCATCAACTTCTTGAGAAAATACAGGACTGGAGTAAATATCCCACCAAGTCCAAGAATCAACCCAGTTGTATCTCGCTAATACAGACCAATCACCGGTATTATGAACCGCTGATAAGTTCCATCTAGATGCAGGTAGAAGACTTTCTAACTGACCAACTCTAGCACCACCAATATTTGTTGTTCTATCAACATCGGTGTCTGTTTCACTGTATACAAAAGTAAAGTCTGTTTCACCATTGAGCATTTCTGCTGAATAAGTTGCAACAAGATCAATTCCTGATGTAGTAGTATCAAAGTCATTTACGTAGAATCTGAAATTGGTTAGATCACCAGCTCCAGGAACTCCTTGTGCTTTAAGACTCGCTATATCAGCTGCAGTAAGCGTAACATCATCACCTTGAGTAATTCTGTCTGTAAGCTGAATTTCATAAGCATCAATAGTTATTGTTAATGCATCAGTTGCATTCCAAACTAGACCATATGAAACATTTTCAGACTCTTCAGGTGTAAGCACTTTACCGCCATATTGTTGTGATACAGGGTTTGTTGGAGCAAGCGTTCCTTTTTGGAACAATACGCCATCACTACCTGAAACAGTAGAAATATTAGAGATGTTTCCTTGTCCTGGAGTAGGAGCTCTGAAACCTGAACTCATAGTAGTTCTTAAGTTTAAATTATCATTGACTCTGTAAAGAGCAGAAAATTTATAATTACTCGTAGAACCAAAGGTATCAAAGTCTTCATAACGAGCAGCAAGACCTAGAAGAAGTTTATCAGTAACATCTGCTTCTAAATCAACGTATAGACCTACGTTGCTTCTGTCCCATATGCCAGCCATATCAGGATTAAATCCACCGAATCCATTAGATCCGATACCAAATCCTTGGTCGAAATATGGTCCAATTTCCCAACTTTCTTTGTTTCCAGAGATAACAGTAAATTGCTCTTCTCTGAATTCTGCACCCCAAGCTACGTTTAGATCTGAAGCCCAACCACCAACAGCAACAGCTCTGCTAAAGTCAGCATTGAAGTTCTTCTCAAGTTGAACATAACTTCCAGGGTTGAAGCTTGTAGGAGAATCAGGTCCTAAAGATCCGTTAAGAGTATTTTCGATATAGTAGTCAGCTCGACTTTCGCCAACGCTAACACTTACGTCATACATAGTTCCAGATGCAGTATTTCCTCTTAGTCCCGAAGCTATTGACCAATCTGAAACGCTTCCACCAAAGCTAGGTGTAAATCCACCTGGGAATACTTGGTTGAATACGAAACAGTTTGTATTGGCTTTGATAGCTGTTAAAGCTGTATCAGAAGGAGATCCTGCGCCTGTAGCTGGTACAGCTACAACAGGACATGTCCTTGCTCCGCCAGCTGCTTGACCAGCATCACCAACGAGTCTAGTTGCTCCGCCATCGGTAGAGAATATTCCACCTCTGTTGGTCGGATTTCTGAAGAAGAATCCCCCAAGAACTTTTCTTTCTGCATAGTTTCCAAAAAGATAGAATTCTTTTGAGTCATCTAGTTCAAGGCCTATGTTTGCAACTAATTTTACGTCGTCACTAACTTCAGGCTGTCCCCAAGTTTGAGCTGGGTTAGGATAATTCCAAATGCTTTTGTTGCCACCGTCATACAATGCTTGTGCATCGCCACGTTGAACACTTCGGCTTGTTGCATCGGTATCTGCAAGTTCTATAGAAAGGTTAGCAAAACCGTTTGCCGTGAAAGGCATTCCGATATTAGCAGCCAATCTTAGTATTTCGCCGTCACCATCTGCATATTCACCAGTTTTAATTTCGATTTGACCACCTTCAGATGCGTCTTTATAAACGAAGTTTAAAATTCCAGCAATTGCATCAGAACCGTACTGAGCAGAAGCACCATCCCTTAGGATTTCTACTTGCTTTAAAGCTATGGAAGGAATTGCAGAAATATCTGGTCCTTGAGCACCATCCGATATACCACTTCCTAAGAAAGATATCACAGCACCTCTGTGTCTTCTTTTTCCATTAACTAAAACCAACATATTGTCGGGCGGTAGTCCTCTAAGGTTTGCAGGTCTTACTAAAGTAGCTGCATCACTTATCGGTTGTGTATTTACGTTGAAAGAAGGAACCATAGTTCTAATCATATCTGCCATATCCCCAGCACCCTGATTTACAAAATCAGAACCTGAGATTATGTCTACTGGTGCAGGAGAGTCGCCGACTGAACGCGCTTCTCTTCTTGTACCAACAGCTACAACTTCTTCTACTTCGTCAGCACCAAATGCTAGTGAAGGAAGAGCTGGAGTTAGGATTAGAGCTAATGCGAAACTAATTCCGCTAAGTAGTCTGGTCTTATACATTTTATGTACCCCAAAATTATTAAAAAAAGTCTTTGGGCTTAAAAAAGCTATTTAAAATTAGTAGCAAAGTTGAAGTTTAAACTCCGTTTTAGCTACTTGTTTTAAATCGCTGCAATAGGCTCAAAGCACGATTAAAAAGAAGTCTACAGACAGGTACACCTTTATGCAAACCTTTTAAGAGGATATATATAGATGTATTTCTTCATATTTCACCTATAGTTCTCCTATAAATTTAAGCAATTTATATGTTAAATTATACATGTACCTTTATAATAATATGTACCTTTGTAATAAATCTGTACCTTTTATATGATTTTTACCTCAAAAATAGCAAAATTAGCTGATATTCCTGAGATTGAGAGTCTTATTGACGCATCAATCCGTGGTCTTTTAGCCCCATTAATAGATAAAAATGAACTTGAGGCCTCTTTTGATAGCATGGGATTAGACGACCAGCTCATTAAAGACGGTACTTATTTCTTAATTACTGATAAAGATAGCCTGGTTGGAAGTGGAGGTTGGAGTAATAGAAAAACGCTTTTTGGTGGGAATCATACCTCCAATAGAGACGATAATTACTTAGACCCTGATCTGGATGCAGCTAAAATAAGAGCTATGTACACTCATCCAGATTGGTCAAGAAAAGGAGTGGGAAGTTTGATAATAAATCTCTCAGAAAAAGAAATACAAAAGGTAGGATTTAAAAAGTGTGAGCTAATGGCTACTCAATCTGGTGTTCCTCTCTACAAGCATCATGGTTATTCTGAAATAGAAGAATTTATTTATAAGAGCTCCAGAGGTAATGTTGTTAAAATGCTAAAAATGGGTAAATTATTTTAAAACAATGGAACAAGAACAATTAAATATTTTTGGAGAACCTATAGAGGAATGCAGCTGTTCTCCTATGACGGGTTTTTTTAGAACTGGCTGCTGTGAGACATCCGGCTTGGATAAGGGGAGTCATACAGTTTGTACGGTCTTGACTGCAGACTTTTTGCAGTACAGCTTTAATAAGGGTAATGATTTGATAACACCTGTAGACGAATTTAAATTCCCAGGACTAGTGGCTGGCAATAAGTGGTGTTTGTGCGCTCCCAGATGGCAAGAAGCATTAGAGGCAGGCTATGCCCCTCGAGTTTTACTCACTGCCACTCATATAAAGGCTTTAGATTATATAAACCTTGAAGATTTAAAGAAATATGCAATCGATTTATCTTAATGAATGATGCCACTTGCATGGAGAGAGCTCTTTCCCAAGCAAGAACTGCGTTTTTAAAAGAGGAAGTTCCAATAGGAGCAATTATTGTTCTTGAAGACAAGATAATAGCTGAAGCCCACAACAACTCTCTTAAAAAACTAGACGCAACTGGACATGCTGAAATTGAGGCTTTAAGACTGGCTTCTCAAGCTATAGGCAATTACAGATTACTTAACGCTATTATGTACGTTACTCTAGAGCCGTGCATGATGTGCTGTGGAGCATTAGCAAATGCAAGAATTAAGGAAGTTGTATTTGCTGCAAAAGATCCTAAATCTGGAGCTGTTGTCAGTAATGACAATTTACTAGACTCAACTTATTTGAACCATAGAGTAAAATACAGAGAAGGGCCTTTCTCAGAGGATTCATCAACGTTGTTGAAAGATTTTTTTGCTGGTAAAAGAAATTAAATCTTAAACGTAGACCATATAGGTGCGTGGTCAGAAGGTTTCTCCATTCCACGTATTTCATAGTCAATGCCAACTTCTTTTAAACACGAATTTAAATTCTCAGTGACCCAGATATGATCAATTCTTAGACCTCTCTTTGGTGTGTCATAGAAACCTTTGCTCCTGTAATCAAACCAACTGTAAAGATCATCTTTTTCAGGATGCACTGTTCTATAAGAGTCAACCAAACCCCAGGAAGTCAATTTTCCTAACATTTCTCTTTCTTCTGGAAGAAAACTGCATTTACCAGATCTTAACCAGCGTTTTTTATTTTCTTCTCCAATGCCTATGTCTATATCTTGAGGAGAAATGTTTAAGTCGCCCATTACCATTAAAAGATCTTCTGGCTTATGAAGTTTTTTAAGATGTGCAATTAAGTCTTTGTAGAATTTTTGTTTAGCAGGAAACTTTATCGGATGATTTCTTTCCTCTCCTTGAGGAAAGTAACCATTAAGTACATGAACTGTTTTTTTACCAACTTTGAAGCTCCCTGAGATAAATCTCTTTTGAGAATCATCCGTATCTTTTATAAATCCTTTTGAAATACTTACAGGGTCTTTCTTGGTTAAAAGCGCCACTCCATAGTGTCCTTTTTGACCATGAATGTGGGCCTTGTAGCCCATGGCCTCAATGGCCTCATGGGGAAATTCAGGATCCCAGACCTTTGTTTCTTGCAGGCCTATTACATCGGGTGAATGATTATCTATTAGAGCTTGTACTTGATGTAATCGAGCCCTTATGCTGTTAATATTGAATGAAATTACTTTGAACATATTTATCCTGTTTTGTTTAAGGCGATCAAAGGTGCTTTTGAGATTTCCATTATATCGATCAAGATATTTGCAGTTTCTTTGATTTCTTTCTTTTTAATATTTAATTCATCGGGATCTTCTTCTCTTTCTAAGAATGATTGATAATCAGGAAATATAGGCAAATTAAGCTTGGATCTTAGGGAATTTTCTAATGCCAACAGCTCAGTTTCTATTCTCTCTTTTTGTTCCTTTCTTTTGCTAAAGCTGAGATCGATCCATTCTGATTCTTGAGATTTTCTCCAGGTTTTTATTTCTTCAAGATAATTATAAAAAATTGATGCATCAATTCTATTAGAATTTAAAGATTTAAGCTCTGCCTTAATTTTTTCAATCCTAGAGAAATTTCTATATTTTGATGTAGGAATTTTGTCATGCTTTAATGCTTTGGGCAGTTCGCTCTCCCCAAATTTATCTAAATTCATTGTGGTAGGTAGATTTATATCAGGCAAGACACCCATGTTTTGAGTGCTGCTTCCAGTAACACGATAGAATTTTGATTCAGTAAATTTTATTTGACCCGAAGACAATTGATCGACCCTCTGAACCGTCCCTTTTCCAAAAGTTTGAGTTCCCACTATCACACCTCTGTCATAATCTTGAACAGCACCTGCAAGTATTTCTGAAGCCGAGGCGCTAAATTTATTGACCAGTATTGCCAGCGGTTGATCATAAAATTGGTAACCCCATTTTTCTCCTAGACTTTGGATGACACCTTCTGAGTTCTTTATCTGAACGGTGGTTCCTCTTCCAAGCAGAAGGTGAGCTAAAGCGTTTGCTTCGTAAAGCGACCCACCGCCATTATTTCTTAGATCTAGAATCAAGCCATCTACATTCTCATCTTTTAATTCTTTTATGAGTTTCTTTACGTCTTTACTGCTGCTGCGATAGTTGTAGTCTCTTTTTTGGTAGGCTTCAAAATCAAAATAAAAGGCAGGCAATTCTATTATGCCAATTTTATATTCACCCGAAGGTCGACTAATTATAATGATATCTTTTTCAGCAGCTTGATCTTCAAGCTCAACGAGCCCCCTTACTATCTCAATTTTTTTTGTATTTGAATCATCAAGAGAAGTTGAAGGTATTATCTCCAACTTAACCTTGGTTCCTTTAGGGCCTCTTATAAGCTTTACAACATCATCTATTCTCCAGCCTATAACGTCCGTTAATTCATTTTCATCTTCTTGAGCGATACCTACGATCTTATCATTGGGTTTTAATGTCTCAGATTTCTCAGCCGGCCCACCAGCAACCAGAGAAGATATTGATGTATACATGCCATCTGAAGAGAGTAATGCACCAATTCCCTCCAAAGAAAGACTCATATTGATGTCAAAATCTTCACTCCTCTTTGGAGACATGTAGTTTGTATGCGGCCCGTATGAGCTTGTTACAGAATTTGCGTAGATATTAAAAATATCCTCATCTCTAGTTTGCTTAAAGAAATTTAATTGGTTGTTAATCCTCTTTAATAATTTTACTTTTGCCTCTTCTAACTCATTTCCACTTAGCATTAATTGGATAACGTCATTTATTATTATCCTTTCCCATAGTTTATTTAGTTCTTTAACATTTACTGCCCTAGCAGTTTCAGTCCTATCTTTTAATATTTTTATTTTTCTTTCTAGATCTGATATTTCAATACCAGAAAGAAAACCAGTCTGTAATTCGTATCTAGATAGATACCTTTTTTTATAAACATCAAACAGTTGATAGGCAATTTTAAGATCTTTTTTTATGTCCTTGCTTAAACTTAAAGTAGGTTGAGTGATTTTATTAACTTCATCTGCTAAAAAAATGTTTCTAGTCGGATCAAGGCTCTTTATAAAATTTTCTAAACTATCCAATCTGATGGATTGATAAGAAATTTCTAGAAAATGTTGTTCTTCCAGGATTTCAATTATTTCCAATAATAAGCTCTCATCTTTCTGAGTATGAATTATTTCATAGTCCAGATTTATTTTTAAATTGTCATTTTTACTATCCATGCGCTCTGAATGGGCGGAAGAACTCAGAGAGAAGAGTAAAAAGGTGATGACGATTAATTTATTCATGGAATTATTAAATTATATAGTTAGAAACGGTTTTCTAGAAATTAATCTACGACAAGGTTTAATTTCTGATATCTTAATACCAAATGACAAATAAACTAGAGTTCTTTTACGATTGCAGCAGCCCCTGGACCTATCTGGCATTTGAGGGCATCGAATCCCTTAGTAAAAGACAGAATTACCAGTTGGTCTGGAAACCAATATTGGTTGGTGGAATCTTTAATCTAACCAATCCCAGCGTTTACGAATCAAGATCAAATCCTGTTAAAGAAAAATTAGCGTACTCTCAGAAAGACATGAAAGATTGGTCTAAGGTAAGAGGCATAGAGTTTAATTGGCCGGATATTTTTCCTATCAATAGCGTTAAAGCAATGCGGGGTTCTTTTTTTGCTATTAATGAAGGTCTTGTTGTTGAATATTCCAGAGAAGTGTTTAGATCTTACTGGACGGATGGTAAAGATATTTCAAATACAGATGTGCTTTCGGAGATTGTAGAATCATTGGGAATGGACGCAGTCAAGTTTTTAGAATTTATAGACGAAGATGAAACCAAAGAAGCACTTAAGAAAAACACTCAAGAGTTAATAGAACGAGGAGGGTTTGGTTCACCAACTATTTACTTGAATGAAACTGATATGTATTTTGGGAACGACCGTTTGCACCTAATTGAAGAGTTGATAAAAGCAAATAATTAGGATTTCTTTTCTTCTATCTCTTCTTTAATTGAGTCAGCAGTCTGACCAAACATCATCTTAAGACTGTCTTTTGTCATGCCTTTACCAAAATTCCTAGCTTCCTTACCAACATCCATTCCCTTCCGCACTGCTGGACGATTCTTAAGTTCATCAAACCATCGCCTTACATGCACGAACTTATCTAGGTCTACTTCATAACGTTTGTAAGCTGTAATCCAAGGAAAAGAGGCCATATCTGCAATTGAATAGTTACCGGCTAAAAATTCTCTATCCGATAGGACGCTATCCATTACTCCTAAAAGTCTATCGTATTCATTTTTATAGCGTTTCTCAGAGTAGGTATGATCTCCAGGAAAGTTAGAAGCGTAATTTACAAAATGACTTACTTGTCCCGCCATAGGGCCAAGTCCGCCTATCTGCCAGAACAGCCATTCAAGAACTTTAATCCTTTCTTTTGGTTCATTAGAAAAGAATTTTCCAGACTTTTCTCCCAAGTACATCAGAATAGCTCCCGACTCAAAAACACTTATTTCAGAACCATCATTGGAATCATGATCAACAATAGCAGGCATTCTGTTATTGGGACTTATTTTGAGGAAGTCGGGTTTGAACTGATCTCCTTTTCCTAAGTTTATGGGTATTACTTTATAAGGCAGTCCACACTCTTCTAACATAATTGAAATCTTCCAGCCGTTTGGAGTTGGGGCGTAATATAAATCTATCATGAGTAACTTTCTGTTTAATCCCTTAGAAATTTGCTTTTTTCATTCCATATTTCATAAAGCCATTGCTTTAATTCTTCTCTAAACTTTACATCATTTGCATAATCTTTCGCAAGGAGGTTTTTTGGTATCTCTATTGTTCTAACTCTTATTGATACTTTTGACATTCTTCCACACAAGAAATCCCAAAAAGTCCTCTTGTCTGTGTAATATTTTATTGAAAAATCTAAGGTTTTTTTAATGTAAGGCATTGTAGAGAGCGTAAGACCTATTCCACCTGATTTAGGTAGAAGAAGATTCTCAAAAGTTGAACTCTGGAGACTGTGTTTTTCTTTTGTGTACCTTGTGCCTTCGGCAAAGCTAAAAATAGAAACAGGGTACCTGGCAAAACGCTCAAATGATGTTTTCATTTCAGTCACGTCTTTTCCTCTTAAAGCAGGATTTTTTTTAATTTGCTCTTCTGTGTATCTTTTAAGAAAAGGCATATCTAGAGCCCACCAAGCCAGGCCTATAACTGGAACCCATATTAAAACGTCTTTCATAAAAAATTTAAGCATCGGAATCTTTCTATTAGTGATGCTCTGCAGAACAAAAATATCAGCCCAAGATTGATGGTTTGCTATCGTTAGGTACCAATTCGATTTATCCAGAGAGTCAAAGCCTTCAATTGACCAATTTGGTTTATGCAAAACATTCATCCAAAGCCCATTGCAATAAATCCAACACTCACCTGTATAAATAATCCATTTTGTGCAGAGTCTCTTCCAGGATTCTAAAGGCAATATGAGTTTGGCAACTGCTATGCCTAATAAGAAGAAGCACCAAAATAAAGTGTTGATTACAATGCAACAAAAAGCTAAAACACCAACAACCATTTCCATTTCTTGATTCTAGTCTATAAGTTTTGCCTCGTCCCAGAGTTTGTCCATTTCTTCAAGTGAGCTTTTTTCTATACTTTCTTTCTTATTTTGCAATTGGTCTTCAATATAACGGAATCTTTTCTCAAATTTTCTGTTGGAGTTGCCGAGCGCATTTTCAGCATCCACCTTTAAATGGCGGGCTAAATTACTAAAGACCATGAGAATATCTCCAACTTCTTCTTCTATATTTTCTTGATCTTCTTTCTTAATGGCTTCTTTAAGTTCCAGTATCTCTTCTTCTGCTTTACTAAAATAACCATCCAAAGAGTCCCAGTTGAAACCAACTCTGGCTGCTCTTTTTTGAATTTTCTGTGATCTCATCAGAGCAGGAAGATTTAGAGCAATATCATCCATTAGACTATCCAAGTTTTTTTCCTTCCGTTCATCTGCCTTGGTGTTTTCCCAACTAACAAGCTGTTCATCGGAAGTATGACCTTTTTTTTCTTTAAACACATAGGGGTGCCTAGTAATTAGTTTTTTAGTAATTGCTTCACATACATCTTCAAAACTGAACAACCCATTTTCCTTTGCAATCTGAGAGAGAAAGACTACTTGTAAAAGAAGGTCACCTAGCTCAAGTTTAATATCTTCAGGATTTTTTTTGGCTATTGCATCAGCAACTTCATAAGCTTCTTCTATGGTGAAAGGAGCTATGCTCTCAAAGGTTTGTTCTTTGTCCCACTCGCAGCCGTTTTTATCATCTCTTAGCTGCTCCATTACGGATAAGAGGTTTTCTATGTTATTTTTAGAACCGATCTTTTAATACTCGCTTAGAGTCGCGTACCTATCAAGATGGTGATCAGAGTTGCCAAAGATTTGCTCAGCTACTCTGGCTCTTTTCATAAAGAAGCCTATATCGTATTCATCCGTAACTCCATAACCACCATGCATTTGAACAGATTCATTACTTACAAGATAAGAAGTTTCTCCTGCTTTGTACTTAGCCATGCTTGCAAATCTAGCAACATCATTGGAATTTTCATCAATTGCGTTCATGGCACCTACAACTGAAGATTTTGTTAATTCTAACTCTGAATACATAATTGCCGCTCTGTGCTGGAGCGCTTGAAAAGTTCCTATTAAAACGCCAAATTGTTTTCTATCCTTTAGATAATTCAAAGTAATTTCAAAAGCTTGAGAGGCATTTCCCAGCATTTCAGCTGAAATTCCTACCTGTGCTCTATTAAGGACTTCTTCAATTACAGCAAAACCATTTCCCAACTCACCCAACAGATTGGAAGCAGAGATTTTCACGTTTACAAGATTCACTTCAGCAGAATTTCTGGAATCCAGCATGCTAACTTTTTTTATCTCAAGACCGTCTGTGTTTGAATTCAAGCAAAATAAACTGATACCTGATTTATCTGAAGCTTCACCCGCAGTTCTGGCCGCTACGATTATTAAATCTGCACTGTGGCCGTCCAAGACAAAAGTTTTATTGCCGTTCAATACAAATTCATCGCCATCTTTTTTAGCTTCCGTCGAAATGTTATTGGGTGCATGTCGAGTTCCTTCTTCTAAGGCAAAGGCAGTAGTTAGATTTCCTTCAACCAATTTAGGCAAATATTCAGATTTTTGTTCTGAGTTACCAGCCAATTCTAAAAGAGAAGCTCCTATTAAACCGGTCGCAAAAAGAGGCGAGGGGGTTAAAGTTTTTCCAGCTTCTTCCAGTATGGTCCCCATTCCCATCATGCCAAAATCTGAACCACCGTATTCTTCAGACACAAGAATTCCAGCCCACCCAAGATCAGACATGGTAGACCATAATTCTTTGCTGTAACCCAATTCGATTTTAGAATCTCTTATCTCCCTGAAGTGCGATATAGGAGCGTCTTCTTGAAAGAATTTGCTTGCAGCATCTTTTAAGAATTGCTGCTCTTCATTTAGTATTAAAGCCATTTTTTTCCTTATTTTTTAATTTATTCTTAGCTAGGGAGGCCCAAAACACGTTTTGATATTACATTAAGCTGAACTTCTGAAGTTCCACCTTCAATTGAATTCGCTTTTGATCTTAACCATTCTTTTGTTATAGCAAGCTCCTCCATTGAAAAGGATTCTCCATCCCAACCTATTCCTTGAGTTCCCATAGCTTCAAGCATCAGTTCGTACCTAAGCTTATTATGCTCGGTACCATAATACTTAGCCATTGCAGCTGCTGGACTCGGTGATCCTACTTTAGTTTCTTCACCAACACGTTGCATCGTTAATCCAAATGCTCTGGAATTAAGATCATGTTTAGCAACTTTAGCTCTGAGTGCTGTTTCTGATATTCTATTATTAGAATCAACCCCTACATATTTCTTACTCATGTCAGCAAGGCCAGAACGTTTTTCTCCACCACCAGAAAGACCCATTGCAGAGATCATGGTTCTTTCATGTTCCAAAAGCCTTTTTGCAACAGTCCATCCTTTATTTAAGCCACCTACTAAATCTTTCTTAGGTGCAGTTGCATCATCAAAAAAAGTCTCGCAAAAAGGTGATTTTCCACTTATAAGCTTAATAGGTTTTGTAGTTACTCCTGGCTGATCCATATCTATAAGCAAGAAGCTTATGCCATCATGTTTTGGTTCTTGAGGACCGGTTCTTACAAGACAAAAAATCTTATCAGCCTTGTCGGCATTGGAAGTCCATATTTTTTGGCCATTAACAACATAGTTATCTCCATCTTCGACTGCTTTCGTGCTTAAGCTTGCTAAGTCTGAACCTGATCCTGGTTCGCTGTATCCTTGGCACCACCAAAACTCACCTTTTACAATAGCAGGCAGGTGTTCAAGTTTTTGTTCCTCAGTAGCAAATTCTAGTAAAGCCGGTCCAAGCATCCAAATTCCAAAACTACCAAGAGCCATTCTTGCACCAATAGCACCCAACTCCTCTTGAAGAATTTTATTCTCTTCCTTAGAAAGTCCCCCACCACCATATTCGCTAGGCCAAGTTGGACATGTCCAGCCTTTTTCTGCCATTCTATCTAGCCATATTTTTTGATCTGGATGAGAAAATGATGGATTCCTACCACCCCAGCAAACATCACCGGGTTTTCTCATTTCAGGGGGGCAGTTGGCTTCTAGCCAATTATGTGTGTCTTCTCTAAATTCCTGTAGATCGCTCATAAAAATTTCCTTAAAAGTTATTTGCAAAAAATTATTATAAAGATAATCTAGTAATAACTAAACTAAATTAGAGAGATTGCAAATGAAAGCTTACCAAGTAATAGAAAATGGAAAACCTTTACAAGAAAATGAATTTGAAACCCCAGAGCCATCTGGAGCAGAAGTTTTGCTTAAAACAATTTCTTGTGGAGTTTGTCACTCTGACGTTCATATTCATGAAGGCCACTTTGATTTGGGTGGCGGTGTGCAGCTCCCTGTGCCAGTACAGGACCCCTTGACCATGGGGCATGAAATTTTTGGAGAAGTTGTTTCCGTTGGAGAGGACGTCTCAGGAATTACAGTTGGTCAAAAATACGTGGCTTATCCTTGGATAGGTTGTGGAGACTGTGATCTTTGCAACAATGATAAGACCCATTTTTGTTTAGCTAACAAAAATTTAGGCATCAATGTAGGGGGAGGATTTGGGGATCATGTATTGGTTCCAGATTCTAAATATCTCTTTGATGCTGGGAATACTCCAGACAATTTATCAGGCAGTTATGCTTGCAGAGGCTTAACTGCCTTTAGTGCTCTCAAAAAAGCTGAGCCATATCCACAAGATAACTCGTTGGTTATCGTTAGCGCTGGAGGTCTTGGTTTGCTTGCACTCAAGATTGCTCGAGCAGCTTATGGCATTAACCCAATCGTTATAGACATAGACGACGACAAGCTTGCAATAGCTACTGAAGCTGGAGCTTCTGCAGTTATCAATTCCACAAATCCTGATGCTGCTGAAAAATTGATGGAGCTTACAGGCGGTGGCCCTAATGCAATTGTCGATTTTGTAGGAGCTGAAGCGTCCGTTAACTTTGGATATAATTTATTAGCTAAAGGTGGTACTTATGTAATTGTAGGCCTTTTTGGTGGCCAATTCACCTTACCTTTGCCTATGCAGGTGCTTATGTCTAAAAGTCTCAAAGGGTCTTATGTAGGAAGTCTTGGAGAAATGAAAGAACTGATGGATCTTGTAAAAGCAGGAAAAATTGATCCTGTTAATGTTGAGTCCAGAGACATATCTGAATTAAACAGAACTTTGAAAGAAATGAAAGAAGGCAATCTCTTAGGTCTGGTTTCCATGACTCACGACTAACTATAGTCTTTAAAGACATCTCCGATCTGTTCGTGAATCACTAAATCTGCAATATGATCGTAATCCGTCGGTTCGTTGTTAATGATAATCAGTTTAGCACCTGCTTCTTTTGCTAACTGAGGAAATCCTGCAGCTGGATAGACAACCAAGGAAGTTCCTGCGGTAATGAAGAGATCACACCCAAGTATTTTTTCTTGAGCAACCCGCATGCCTTCCTCAGGCATTGATTGGCCAAAAGAGATCGTAGACTGTTTGATTATGCCCTTACATGTTTCACAATAAGGAATGGTTCCATTATTTAAAAAAGCTTTTTTTATTGGTTCTAGTTCATATCTAGTATTACAGTCTAAACAAGAGGCATAAGTTGCATTGCCATGTATTTCTGTAATGTTACTTTCAGACAAGCCTGCATCTTGGTGCAAATTATCAACATTTTGGGTTATTAAATACGAGCCGGGTTTGTTATTAATTATCTGAGCCAAAGTTCTGTGACCTATATTAGGTTTTGCCTTTCTAATTATGTCTTGATTAGAAAATTTTTTGTTCCATGACTCCCTTCTGACTTCTTCTGAAGCTATGAAATCTTGAAAGTAAATTGGTGTATTGGTTTTCCAAAATCCTTTTGGACCTCTGAAGTCAGGTATACCTGATTCGGTGCTTATCCCAGCTCCTGTAAAAAAGACAATTAATCTTGCTTCGTTGATATATTTTAATAATTCTTGATTCATCTATTCTTTTAAAGCTCTATTTTTATTAAACTGTAATCAGTAAATCACAAAACAAATTATATCTACATAAAATGCAAGATCTATTAGCAAACCAAGAAGCTCTTTGGCTGATAACAGTTATATACGATTTAGGTCTGGCCCTTCTTCTCTATAGGTTCTTTGGAAAGTATGGGCTTTATGTAGCAGTTGTACTTGGAATAGTGTTAGGTAATTTACAAGGCGGAAAGGTAAGCGAGTTAATTTTATTTGGATCTACTTTTAAAGTTAGCATGGGAGCTATCTTGTATTCAGGAATTTACTTCGCTACTGACGTCTTGAATGAGAAATACGGTAGAAAAGAAGCCAATCGAGCAGTAATGTTAGGGTTTGTTGCAAATATAGCCGTGATGGTAACCTTAGTGCTCAGTGTTCAGTTTAAACCATCAAATATAACTGGATCAGCATTAGAGGTTCATAATGCCATTAGTACACTGGCTTATTATTCTCCAGCATTTGTTATAGGTTCTTTAGGAGCTTATTTAGTAAGTCAGACATTTGATGTTTGGTTCTTCCATAAGATCAAAAGTTATACAGGAGAATCTAAGTTATGGCTTAGAAATAACCTTTCAACCATGGTCTCGCAATTAATAGATACACTTATTTATCAATTTACTTGGGTATTTGCTACAGGAATGTCTTGGGAGAATGCATTCATGCTGGCTGCAACCAAATATATATTTAAAGTTTTTATTGCAGCTATTGATACAATCTTTATTTACTGGGTAAAAAAATGGTAACTTCAGATCAAAATAATTTTAAAGCGATAGCAATTTGCTCTTCTCAGAAGAATAAACAAATTCTTGAGATAGCAAAGCAATGTTGCGAAGTCCTAACAAGTCTTAAAATAAAGACCTATCTTCATCATAATCTTTCAGGCATTCAAGGTGAATCAAATTCTAAAGTAGTTTCTGAAGGTACGCTTAAGAAGGCTAATTTAATGATAGTAATTGGCGGAGACGGCACCATGCTTGGTTTTGCCAGAAAATTTAGCGCTTCAGGAATACCCATTCTAGGAATAAACTTAGGCAACTTGGGTTTTTTAGCCGACATAGCGCCTGAAAATATAACTTCTACAATGACCGATATTATTAGTGGAAAATATATTAAAGAACAGAGATCTTTCTTGATGGCCAAAATTAATCAAGATAAGAAGGCTAATACTGCTCTTAATGAGATAGTGATCCATTCTGGAGCCTTAGCTCAAATGATAGAATATGAGCTATTTATAGATAACTCTTTTGTTTACCGACAAAGAGCAGATGGAATCATTATTAATTCTCCCACTGGTTCAACTGCCTATTCCTTATCAGGAGGAGGGCCTATTGTTCATCCTGCAGTTAAAGCCATTACTTTATTGCCAATGTTCCCTCATAGCTTAAGTAGCAGTCCTCTAGTGGTTAGTGATGAGAGTATTATAGAGATAGTGATGACAGGAACAAAGCATAAGGCTACTTTAAGTATGGACAGTCATCACTCCTTAATCTTAAAAAAAGGGGATACCATTAAAATACAAAAGACTAAATCTGTCCTCACTCTAATTCATCCTCAAGAACATAATTTCTACTCAGCATGTCGAAATAAGCTCGGATGGAGCACAAGTATTTCTAAAAAGTAGATATAGATATTCTTGTTTTAAGGTTAAAATAAACTTATGCATTTATACAAAAATTTGATCTCCCTTTTCTTCCTTACACTCGGTCTCGGATTTCCTTTGATGTCAGAAATAAATGAGGAGCAAGAGGCTCTTTTAGAAAGTTTACCCCCTGATCAAAGAAGCGCAATTATGGGAAAGATGGAAAAATCAAATGATTTGAAGGAAGATATTGAAAAATCTTTTAGCAAAGAAGGCTATCTAATTAAAAGGCCCAACAAGGAAGAAGACCTGCAAATAGAATCTTGTGATGATTGCGTTTACGGTTACGATTTATTTAGATTCTCTCCTTCTACCTTTGCTCCTGCAAATATTATTCCAGTTTCTTCTACTTATGCTTTGGGTCCAGGTGATGGGTTGGAGATAAATTTATATGGTTCCGAACAAGGAACTAAGAAAGGCCTTATTTCCAGAGAAGGAACTTTTGAATTGCCGATATTAGGTAGAGTAAGCCTTGCAGGTTTAACCTTTTCTGAAGCTAAAGAATTATTAAAAGACAGAGTAAGCAATGAACTTATTGGTACTTCAATCTCAGTCTCTTTGACTGAATTACGATCAATAACTGTTTATGTTCTAGGTGAGGCTTATCAACCTGGGTCTTATACCTTAAGTGCTCTCAGCACAATTACTAATGCTTTATTTGTTAGCGGAGGCGTAAATAAAAAAGGTTCTCTTAGAAATATACAAATTAAAAGAGGCAATAAAATTGTTGAGACATACGACCTTTATGATCTTTTAATAAACGGAGATACAACTTCAGATTTAAGATTGGAAGATGGCGATACCGTTTTTATTCCATTCCTACAAGACAGAGCAACTTTAGGGGGTTCCTTTAAAAGACCATTCATATACGAAATAAAAAAAGGAGATACGCTGAATGATGTCATCTCTTTTGCAGGCGGTTTTAAGTCAGAAGTAAGTTTTCAACCTAGAATAGAGTACAGCACAATAGACAGAGTAAACAACAAGAGAGAGATAATATCTTTCTTATTAGATGAAAAAAATCGTAATAAGGCTATCCAGAATGGGGATGTGGTTAATGTTTCAGAGATATCTGGATTAAAGCCTCTAAGTATTGAGGTGGTAGGCGAATTTAAAAATCCAGGAGTCCATTCCATTACTGCAGGAGATACTATTTTAGACGTTATTAATAAAGCTGGAGGTTACACAAGTAGCGCGTATACACAAGGAGCTGTATTTTTGAGGAAGAGCGTAGCTAAGCAAGAGAAACAGGCTTTTATGAGATCAGCAGACAATCTTGAAGAACTTATTGTTCAAGTTGTTTCAGATACATCTTCTACCCAGAGCGCACCTCAAATTACGGAGTTCTCTCTGGCTCCTTTTTTAAACTTGGTCGCGAGGTTAAGAAATATTGAACCGGTAGGGAGAATGGTGTCGTCCTTTGATTTACTTGAATTAAAGACAAATCCATATGCAAATTTTGAAGTTAGAGATGGAGATAAAATAATTATCCCTAAAAGACCAAATGCTGTCTCTATTGTTGGAGAGGTGCTGAACCCTACGTCCATAAAATTCGATCCAAGCTACAGTATTAATAACTATCTAAATTCTGCTGGAGGACTAAATTTTCAAGCTGACAAAGATAGAATATATGTCATTGCTCCAAATGGAGAGTCCAGGATACATAAGAGAAAATTTTTGAGAAATGGTGCTGATATTATGCCAGGAAGTACTGTAGTTGTTTCTAGAAATTCAAGACCTTGGGACGCAGTCAAGCTTACACAAATCATTACACCTATATTAGCTGATTTAGCTACTTCCGCTGCTGCAATTGCAGCAATAAGCGACTAATAGCCTAAGGGATGAGTAACAAGCTAGCGATTTTTGCAGCTTCTTTTGCTGTGTTGGCTTCAAGCCCAGCTCAATCTTCTATAGAGGATTATTTTCCTTTTTCAGATCTCAGCTCTCCTTCTAACTATGGAGATACAGGGTTATTAGAAATTCCTAATGCCAGGTTTATGAAAGAGGCTTCTTTACGATTTAATTTTTCCAGTTCTTATCCCAATGAATTTACAACAATAACTGCTTCCCCCTTTAAATGGGTAGAGGCGTCTTACAGATATACCGAAATTAAAAATGAACTTTATGGACCATCGTCATATAGTGGCAATCAATCTTTAAAAGATAAAGGGTTTGATTTAAAGATGAAATTAATCGGAGAGGGATACTACAGGCCGGCAGTTGCTTTAGGACTTAGAGATATAGCTGGAACTGGTATTTTTTCTTCGGAATATCTTGTAGCTACTAAGTCTTTAGGTAATTTTGATGTAACTGCAGGTTTAGGTTGGGGCAAACTTGGAAGTGATGATTCTATAAGAAATCCCTTACTTTCTTTAAGCAAATCATTTCAAATAAGGACAGGTTCTATTAAAGAAGGAGGAGAATTTAAATATACAGATTGGTTTTCTGGAACTACAGCTTTATTTGGAGGAGTTGAATATCATCTTAGAAAGTATGGTTTAAAGCTGATAGCTGAATATGATAGTTCCAGTCCTGACATGAGCACTATCAGTCCGATTGAAGTGAAGAGTAATTTTAATTTAGGACTAAACTATCATGTTTCTAATAATTTACAGTTAGGTTTATCTTTTGAAAGAGGTACTAATTTTAGAATATCTTTCTCTCTTAAAGGAAACTTTCTTGAAGATACTATTTCTAAACCACCTCCAAAAAATATTATTGCCCTTAGTAAAGAACAAAAAAAGAAATCTTCTGAGAATCCTGATATTTTTTATAGATCGTTAAATAAGAGCCTAAGAGATGAAAAAATATTTATACAATCTGCTACATTAAAGAATACAGAGGTTTCTGTGGCTTTAGCTTCTTCTAGATTTAGAAATATACCTAGGATGGCTGGTAGATCAGCAGCAATAATTTCTGCCTTAGCTCCAGAAGATGTTGGCAAGATCAATATTCATGTAATGAATGGTGATTTAGAAATTACGACTTTAAAAATAAATCGTAATAAATTTGATGCAGCTAAGGGGTTTAAGGGGAGCCCACAAGAGGTACTCAAAGTATCATTGATAGAGTCAAATTCCAACAATCCTCTCATATCAGATTCAGAATTTAATCCTAGGATAGATTTCCCTGAGTTCTCTTGGACAATGTCCCCCGCTCTTAAACATCAGATTGGTGGTCCAGAAGGGTTTTATTTGGGACAGATATTTTGGAAAACAGATACTACAATAAAATTCAGAAGAAATTTAAGCCTATACACTTCATTTGGAATCAATTTATATGATACTTTTAATGATCTTAATAATTCTAGTCAAAGTAACATCCCTCATGTAAGAAGTGATATACAAGATTATCTTTCAGAAGGAAAAAATAACCTCCAGAGAATGAAATTGGAATACATGTTTTCGCCTTTCAAGGATATTTATATGAGAGCAGATTTAGGTTTACTAGAAGAAATGTTTGGTGGTTTTGGAGCCGAGATTCTATATAGACCTATTGATCATGATTATTCTTTAGGTTTATCTGTTCATAGGGTTAAACAAAGAGGATATAAGCAGAGATTTTCTTTTAAGGAATATGAAACTACTACAGGCCACGCCTCATTGTATTATGATTTCCCAATGGGTATTTCTTCTACACTCTCTATTGGAAGGTATTTAGCTGGAGATAAAGGAGCTACAATAGACCTCTCAAGAAGATTTACTTCTGGTTTCGTTCTTGGAATCTTTGCTACAAAAACAGAGCTCTCTGAAGAGGAATTTGGAGAAGGTTCATTTGATAAAGGGTTTTATTTTTCAATACCCACAAGCTTGTTTTACTCAGATTTTAGAACAGGAAATATTTCATTTGGTCTGCATCCTCTAACGAAAGATGGCGGTGCATTCTTAATTCAACACAATTCATTATTTAGTATATTAGGAGACTCTAGTAAAAACTCAATTTTGAGAGATTGGAAGGACTTACTTAACTAATGAATATAAATAAAATAACATTAATAGGAACTTCTATCCTTTTTTTAAATTCTTGTACGTCTATAGATTTTAATAGAGTAGCTCCAGGATATAGTGAAGCACTTTTGACAATAAAAGGAGCTGTCTTCGGGTATAAAAATAAATTAATTACAAAGGAGCTTGTTAATACAATACCCTATGCATCCTCTATGCTAACAATAGGAAAAGGTTCTCCTGGTCTTGTTATATTAGAAAGCAAGGATGAAGATAAAGAAACTTGGGTCAGCTCAGATGGTATTTATATAGTTATTAATAAAGGTAGGATAATCAAGACAAAAGGATTGTTCAATAATATAACTGATTTAAGATTTATTGATATCGATCTAGAAAAATTATCGATCGCAAAAACCATAGAAAAGCCTATTTACTATTATTCATACGATAAACCTGAGTTAATAGACATGAAAGTTGAAGTTCAAAGGGAGTATAAAGGATTGGAGAAGGTTAATCTGCTGAATGGAGAGTCTGAGCTTCACCTTATAGAAGAAGACATTAAAAATAATTTTATTGGTTGGAATGTCACTAATAAATACTGGATGGATGATAATTCCTATGTATGGAAAAGTGAACAATATATCTCACCAAAACTACCCAAATTTATTATAGAAGTCACAAAAAAACCCGCTAATTAGCGGGTTTTTTTAAGCTGAGTAAAATTTACTGTTGAACTCTTGTTGCTACGACTGAGGAAGTTGTTGTGGAAGCTGCAACTGCAGGAACTGTTACAGTAGTTGTGTAAGTTTCTTCAACATCATAAGTTTCTTCAACATCGAATTCTTCGACCACATCATAAGTCTCAGCTCCGCCGCCAGCTACTGTTGCAGGAAGATCGTAGACTTCAGCTCCGCCGCCAGCTACTGTTGCAGGAAGTTCGTAGACTTCAGCTCCGCCGCCAGCTACTGTTGCAGGAAGATCGTAGTTTTCAGCTCCGCCGCCAGCTACTGTTGCAGGAAGTTCGTACGTCTCAACAACGTTATATAACCAATTAGTACTGTTTGTACCAACTGTTTGACCTGCTTGTCCGCCATTAGAGTTAGTGGTAGTTGCATTTGTTGTTCTAGTTGCAGTAGCACCAGTTGTTCTAGTTGCCGTAGCACCAGTTGTTCTAGTTGCCGTAGCACCAGTTGTTCTAGTTGCCGTAGCACCAGTTGTTCTAGTTGACGTCGGTCCTCCCGTTGAATATGCAGCAACTCCAGGAACATCAACAACTATAATTTTATTATATTCTTCAATTACGTCAGGAGTAGGTGTAGGTGTAGGAGTAGGAGTAGGAGTAGGAGTAGGAGTAGGAGTAGGAGTAAGCGCACCTCCACCAGACCCACTGTCCGAAAGTGCCGCCGCTGCTGCTGCTATTGCTACGACAGCCGCTATTGTTCCAGCACCAACACCACCAACCGCAGCCGAACCCGCAGAAGAACCTGCAGCTGAACCTTCTGTTGGTTTAGGTGTATCGTTAGTGTTTTCTGCACTATTAACCACCTGAGGAAGTACTATAAGCACACCCGTGGAAACTACTGCAAGAAACTTGTTCATTAAATTTTTCATAATCCTTCCTATCTATATTTAATTTTTTTTAAACTTTTTTATAGCTGTCTCAATAAAGTAAGATTAGCTATAAGAATGTGTATTAAAGTCAAATCCTAGCTGATTGTCTAGTTATTTTATCTTTATTTCATTTTTAGAGATTTCTGATAATATTCACTAAATTCTTTACCAATAAGCATATTTTAAAACTCTTAACAATATCAACCAAATTAATTCGCTATCTTCCTAGTGAATTTTCCCATTATTTAGCATTATTATCACTTAAGTTCATTTACAAATTAGGTTTCAGAATGACATTAGGTTCTTCATCCAGTACAGAAGTTCTGAATATAATTTTTAAAAATAAACTAGGTGTTGCTGCAGGATTAGATAAAAATGGCGATTATATAGATGCTCTTGCTTGTTTAGGTTTTGGTTTCTTAGAGATAGGCACGGTCACTCCTCGACCTCAAGCAGGAAATCCTAAACCTAGATTGTTTAGATTAACTTCTAAAAAGGCATTAATAAACTCTAT
>ENA-ORXF01000072-ORXF01000072.1-marine-metagenome-genome-assembly--contig:-NODE-72-length-74307-cov-6.120450_pt1 | contig 74307 bp, 71 predicted proteins | sample MGYA00237864_ERZ511476 | MGnify/ENA primary metagenome ERZ511476 (study PRJEB26306, sample SAMN06343908) | marine metagenome | isolation source: coastal waters | place: Atlantic Ocean: West Antarctic...
TGAATGGCCCGTATTGCCGGTGTCAACATTCCTGATAACAAGCACGCAGTGATCTCACTGACGTACGTGTTTGGTATTGGTCGTCCTACCGCCAGAAAGATTTGTGCGGATGTGGGCATTGCAGAAGACACAAAGATCGCTGCATTAGATGAAGCGCAACTTGATTTGTTGCGTGCTGCCGTAGGAACCAACGAAGTTGAAGGTGATCTACGCAGAGAAAACAGTATGAATATCAAGCGTCTGATGGATTTGGGTTGCTATCGCGGCCTTCGTCACCGTCGGAATTTGCCTGTACGCGGACAACGTACTAAGACGAACGCACGCACCCGTAAAGGGCCGCGTCGTCCCATTAAAAGATAATTCCTAGGAACGGTAATGGCAAAATCAGCAACTAAGACCACCCGTAAAAAGGTCAAGAAGACAGTAATCGACGGTGTCGCGCATATCTATGCGTCATTCAACAACACCATCGTTACTATCACTGACCGTCAGGGCAATGCACTTTCGTGGGCTACCTCTGGTGGTTCCGGTTTCCGCGGGTCTCGTAAGAGTACTCCTTTTGCTGCGCAGGTTGCAGCAGAGCGAGCCGGTGAAGCAGCAAAAGACTACGGTTTGAAAAACCTCGATGTTCAAGTCAAGGGCCCTGGCCCCGGTCGCGAATCAGCGGTCCGCGCACTGAACAATGCCGGTTATAAGATCACCAATATTACGGATGTGACGCCTGTGCCACACAATGGCTGTCGTCCACCCAAAAAGCGTCGCGTGTAAGAGAGAAAGAGAATGGCTAGATATCTTGGACCAACTTGTAAATTGTCACGCCGTGAAGGAACAGATTTGTTCCTCAAGAGTGGCGTTCGACCTCTAGAATCTAAATGTCGTGCAGATAGCGCACCTGGCCAGCATGGTCAGCGTCGCGGTCGTTTGTCTGACTATGGTGTTCAGCTGCGTGAAAAGCAGAAAGTACGTCGTATCTACGGTGTATTGGAAAAGCAGTTCCGCAACTACTACAAAGATGCTGCGCGTCAGAAGGGCAACACAGGTGAGAATCTGTTAACTCTGCTCGAGCGTCGTCTCGATAACGTTGTTTACCGTATGGGCTTTGGCTCTACACGTGCCGAATCGCGCCAGCTGGTTGCTCACAATTCAATTGTGGTCAATGGTCAGAAGGTCAACATTCCCTCTTTCAAAGTTCAGGAAGGTGATGTTGTTGGTCTGCGTGAGAAGTCCAAGAAGCAGTTGCGTGTTCAAACTGCTCTGCAGTTGGCAGCACAACGTGGTGAAGTTGAGTGGATGAACGTAGATAGCAGCAAGATGGAAGGCACGTTTACGCGCAATCCAGATCGCGCTGATCTGCCAGCCGAGATCAACGAAAACCTGATCGTCGAACTATACTCGAAGTAATTTTTGAGATCACACGGGTAAAAATATGCAAAATTCTGCGAACGAATTTCTGACGCCACGTAACATCGACGTCACGTCTTACAGCCCTACTCACGCCAAGGTTGTCTTGGAGCCGCTAGAGCGCGGATTCGGACACACTCTTGGTAATGCGCTACGTCGCATTCTGCTCTCTTCAATGTCTGGCTGTGCCATCGTTGAAGTTGAGATTGAAGGTGTAGAGCACGAGTACAGTGCTATCGAAGGGGTCCATGAAGATGTTATGGGTATCCTACTGAACCTTAAGGGTGTTGCAGTTGTGATGGAAGGTCGTGATGAGACCACTGTTTCGCTTAGCGTTAAAGGTCCTTGTGTTGTAACTGCAGCGGATATCGAAGTTGATAGCCATGTTGAGGTTATTAACCCAGACCATGTGATTGCTACTATTTCTGACAAGTGTACTTTGAACATTCAGCTCAGAATCGAGCGTGGACGTGGTTACCAGCCGTCTGATGCAAGAATCTCTGATGAAGAGAATCGCACTATTGGTCGTCTGCAGTTGGATGCATCCTTTAGCCCGATTCACAAAGTTTCTTACAGTGTTGAAAATGCCCGCGTTGAGAACCGTACGGATCTCGATAAGTTGGTCTTGGAACTTGAGACTAATGGCACTATAGATCCAGAAGAGTCTATCCGTCGCGCTGCGACTATCTTGCAACAGCAGATGGCCGTGTTCGTGAACTTGGAAGGCGAAACTGCTGCTGAGCCAGAAGAGAAAGAAGAAGAGATCGATCCAATCCTGTTACGTCCGGTTGACGATCTTGAGCTGACTGTACGTTCAGCTAACTGTCTCAAAGCAGAGAGCATTTATTATATTGGTGACCTTATTCAGCGCACAGAAGTTGAGCTGTTGAAGACACCAAACCTCGGCAAGAAGTCCCTGACTGAAATTAAAGATGTCTTGGCTTCACGCGGTCTTTCTCTGGGCATGCGCCTTGAGAACTGGCCACCAGCCAGTCTGAAAAGTGAACGCGAACTCGTTTAATTGATCTTTTAAGGTCGTTTAATAACAAGTTGGTATACATCATTGCTGAGAAAGCAACGAATTAAGGAATAAGAACATGCGTCATCGCTATAGTGGCCGCAAGCTAAATAAGACCGGCACTCACAAGAGAGCTATGTTCCGTAACATGACTGCTTCATTGATTGAGCACGAGCTGATTAAAACCACTCTGCCCAAAGCCAAAGAGCTACGTCGTTTTGCAGAGCCATTCATCACTCTTGCTAAAGAAGATAGCGTCGCTAATCGTCGCTTAGCTTTCGACCGTCTGCGTAACAAGGCAACAGTCGGCAAGCTCTTCACTGATCTGGGTCCGCGTTTCCTCGAGCGTCCAGGTGGTTACGTTCGTATTCTAAAGTGCGGTAATCGTACTGGTGATAATGCACCTATGGCCTATGTTGAATTAGTAGACCGTGCAGCTAACGATATGGCTGATGTTGCAGAGACAACTGGCGAATAAGCTAAATCTTTCGCAGTAAAAAAACCGGACTCTGAATAAGTGTCCGGTTTTTTTTTCGTCTCCTTTTTTTAAATGTTAGGCTGTTCCAAGCATGGTTCGGTTGATAGTCCCAAGCTTATGATCCCAGTGTTACCAGATCTTAACCCGCTGCTGCTTAGGCAAGAATAACCCATCCCCCGGTTGTACATCATAGGTGCGATAGAAGTCAGGCATATTCGGAAACACGCCATTGATACGATAGACATCAGGGGAGTGGGGATCGGTCCTGACAATGATCTCAAGTATCTGGTCACGCCATTTAATTCGGCTGGATTGTGCGTTGCCCAGAAAGAAGCGCTGTTCGCCACTGAAGCCATCGATCATTGGTGAAGGTTCTCTGGCTAGTGACATCCTGTAAGCCTTTAGCGCGATGCTGGTGCCGCCTAAGTCACCTATATTCTCGCCCAGGGTAAGTTCGCCATTAACAAACAGTCCCGGTAGTGCCTCGAACTTGCTGAACTGTTCCACTAAGCCTTTGGTACGCTCTTCAAATTGCTCTCTATCCGATTCAGTCCACCAGCTCTCTAAATTGCCATCGCCATCATACTTGCTGCCCTGATCGTCGAAGCCATGGCCGATCTCGTGACCTATGGTCGAGCCAATGGTGCCATAGTTATAGGCATCCTCGGCGTCCGGTATAAAGTTCGGAGCCTGTAAGTAGGCGGCGGGAAAAACAATCTCATTGAGTCCGGGGTTGTAGTAGGCATTTACTTCCTGTGGCGCCATAAACCATTCGTCACGATCTATAGGGGCGCCCAGTTTGGCCATATTTTGATTGTGCCCAAAGGTTCGGGCTCGTTGGATATTACCGACCAAATCATCGGCTTGTAGTGCCAGCGCTGAATAGTCCTTCCAGGTATCTGGATAGCCAATCTTTGGGGTGAACTTGGAGAGTTTAATCAGTGACTGTTGCTTGGTTTCGGCGCTCATCCACTCGAGATTTTTGATTGACTCAGCATAAGCGGCAATTAGGTTATCCACCATAGTGACCATGCGTGCCTTCGACTCTGGGGCAAAGTGTTTGGCTACATAGAGTTGCCCGAGTAATTCGCCAATATTACCATTGATAGAGCTAACTGCTTTGCGCCATCTAGGTTGCTGCTCTTCGCGCCCGTAGAGAAACTTGGAATAAAAATCGAAGTGAGTGTCGACAAATACCTTAGGCAGATAATTGGCATAACTTGAGAGTACATTAGCCCGCAGATAATCTTTCCAGGCCCTGAGTTCAACTTCTCTAAAGAGATCGTTAAGTGCCGACAGGTAGCTAGGCTGACCGACAATTACATAATCGGGAAGCACCACGCCGATTCCAACCATATAGCTTTCCAAGTTAAAGGCTGACAGCAGCTCTGTAAACTCAGCACCCGAGAGTTTGTTATAGCGCTTGTCAGCATCACGGTTATCGACTTTGTCCCACTGATCGGCTGCCAGTCGGGTTTCAAGAGCGATGATGCGCTGTGCAGCAAGTTTTGCATCGCCATGCCCAGATAGTGTGAGTAGCTCTTCAAGATATTGTTGGTAGCGGACAATTATTTCAGCGCCACGCTCTGATTCGTCGCTGTAATAGTCACGATCCGGAAGCCCAAGACCGGATTCAACAAAGTGCAATATGTAGCTAGTGGCCTCTTTATCGTCCTGACCAACATAGAGGTTAAATGGCCCGTCTATACCAGCAGGATTTATCTTGCCTAGAAATTTGGCTACCTGGTCGTGATCCGTTAGTTTGTCTATAGCGCTTAGATAGTCACTGATCGGCGCCAGGCCCAGAGTTTCTATTTGCTCTTCATTAAGAAAGGCATTGTAGTAGTCACCGATCTTACGCTTGGCTGGATCATCTCCAGAATTGTTGGCCGCGTCTTCCACTATAGCCCGAGACTGTTCGAGACTCTTTTTACGCAATGTCATATAGCTGCCCCATCCCACTTCATCCGCAGGGATCTCAGTGCTGTCGAGCCAGCCGCCGTTGGCGTATCTGTAGAAGTCATCCTGGGGTCTCACCGAGTTGTCCATGCCCACCTTATCTATACCCGAGATTAAGGCCACAGGCTGCTCAATAGTTGACTGCTTATCGCTGCAGGCGCCGAGTAGCGCGAGACTAAATAAAGAGACTGTTAATTTAGTTAAAGATAAGTTTCTCATCTACTACCTCATTAATTAAAGAGAGTTGGCTGCCGGGAATTTTAGTCTTGTGCTCTTTGCTCAGTATAGTTTCCTGTGCTGAGGTTCATTAGGCGCATTGCGCCGCCCCAGACATAGCCTGTATCTAAGGGGAAAAGATTGCTGCCAAGATATTTCCCCTCAAGTGCGGCCCAGTGGCCAAAGATAATCTTATCGTCCACAGCCTTTCTTGCAGGATAACTAAACCAGGGTGCGAATGTTGTTGTGAGTTCATGGGGCTGTTGATCTGGTGCAGTTTTTGCCTGCAATTCCAGCTGGCCTGAAGCTGTGCAGTAGCGCATCCGAGTCAGGTAGTTGGTAATGAGTCGCCAGCGCCCTTGACCACAAAGATCATCAGACCAGCGGTCAGGTTGATCGCCATACATGCCCTGAAAATAACTCTGAGCCTGGTCCGAGCGCAGTACCTGCTCAACTTCTGCGGCTAAGGTTCGCGCAGTGGTAATGGTCCAGTTGGGAGGTATGCCGGCGTGCACTATGGTGTATTGGTCGATACTCAGTAGGAGCGGTTGTTGCTGCAGCCAGCTGATCAGTTCATCGCGATCACTGGCGCTGAGAATTTCATCTAGGGTGTCTTTTGGGGTTGGCTTTCTAATGCCATGGGCAATCGCCAATAGGTGCAAGTCGTGATTGCCGAGAACGGTTTTAAAGGCACTACCGAGACCCATACAAAAGCGCAGCGTCTCTAGGGACTGAGGGCCGCGATTAATGAGATCGCCAGTGGCAATTAGCCGATCTGTGGTGGGCTCAAACTGCACTCTCTCCAACAACTTGAGCAGCGGATCCAGGCAGCCTTGAAGATCGCCAACCACATAGTCAGTCATCTAGTTCACGGCGTGGGGCGTTGAGAGTAAGAAGGGCTTTATGGTGGCGTCAAACTCGCAGCCATCGTCATCGCGCATTTTGTAGCAGCCCTGCATGGTGCCAATGGGTGTATCGAGCATCACACCACTGCTGTATTTGTAGGACTGTCCTGGGGCTATCAAGGGCTGCTCGCCGATAACGCCGGCACCGCGAACCTCCTGCTTGGCTTCGTTGGCATCGGTGATAATCCAGTGGCGTCCGAGCAGTTGTGCTGGGATGTCGCTCTGGTTGTGAATGGTGATGTGGTAGGCGAAGGCAAATTGAGCCTCTTCGGGCTTTGACTGTTTTAACAGGTATTCGGTTTTGACTGACACTGTGATTGCTTCGACGCTCATTTTTTACTCAATATACTTTGGTTAACATAGTTCGATAGGGCGACAAAATCTGCTACTGATAGCTGCTCGGCACGGCGTGATAAATCCACAATTTCGTCCACACCGACAAGATGTTCGGCGTAGGCGCGGATGCCGTTGCGCAAGGTTTTCCGTCGCTGCTGGAAACCCAGACTGACGATTTGACTCAGTAGCTCTTCATTCTCGGCCACACAGGGTTTGGTTGTGTGGGGTTTAAGTCGCACGATCGCCGACTGAACCTTGGGTGCTGGGCGGAAAGCCGACGGCGGTACGGGTATCAAGGGCATAACCCGGCAGTGATACTGCACCATAATCGACAGGCGGCCGTAGGTTTTATTGCCCGGCGCTGCACTGAGGCGATCGACCACTTCTCGCTGCAGCATAAAGTGCATATCTTTAATCAGCGTGCGATTCTTTAAAAGATGGAAGAGTATTGGTGTCGAAATATTGTAGGGCAGGTTGCCTACAAGGCGCATCTGTCGCCCCTCATGAAACTGGGAGAAGTCGGTTTTGAGGGCGTCGCCACTAAAAATACTAAAGTCCGGGTAGTCGGCAAATTTCTCGGTGAGAAAGCTCACTAGATCGCGATCCAGCTCGACCACTTTCATCGATGGACAGCGCTTGATTAAGTGCTCGGTGATAGCCGCTGTACCAGGTCCGATCTCAATTAAATTATCATCGGCGCTGGGGCCAATGGCGGCAATAATCTGCCCAATAATATGCTGATCGACGAGAAAGTTCTGACCGAAACGTTTTCTAGCCTGATGTTGAATTGTCATTATTTAACCGCGTAGGGTTTGGTGGGTCGCCATATCGACGGCGACTTGAATAGCTGTGTGTAGACTGCCGTGATCGGCCTTACCACTTCCGGCAAGATCCAGTGCCGTGCCGTGATCCACCGAGGTGCGAATAATTGGCAGCCCCAGAGTGATATTGGCGGCGCGGCCGAAGCCCTGGTATTTTAATACGGGTAATCCCTGATCATGATACATAGCCAATACTGCATCGGCCTTATCGAGATACTTGGGGGTAAACAATGTATCGGCGGGCAGTGGCCCAATCAGGTTGATACCCTGGTGGCGGAACTTTTCCAGCACTGGCTCGATCACATCTATTTCTTCACGCCCCAAATGACCATTTTCGCCAGCATGGGGGTTTAGGCCACAGACCAGAATCGATGGGTCGGTGATGCCAAATTTAGTTTTAAGGTCGGCGATTAAAATATCGATCACCTGACGTAATGATGACTGGGTAATGCTATCGGCTACATCTCGCAGAGGCAGGTGGGTAGTCGCCAGAGCAACTCGCAGTTCAGTAGTTGCGAGCATCATTACCACTAGAGGAGTCGAGGTCTTGTCAGCAAGGTATTCGGTGTGGCCGGAAAAGGCGAAGCCAGCATCATTGATAATCGACTTCTGCACTGGGCCCGTAACCATCCCCTGACAGTAATTTTTTTTACAGGCATCTATAGCTGCGTCTAGGCAGGCTAGCACATAGGGTGCATTGGCTTTATTGAGCTGGCCGGGAATAGCGGGCTGTGCCAGAGTGACGGGAACAATTGCTAGCTCACCTGGTGCCAGTGGCGATGCGGTTGCGCCGGGCTCACGCAGCGTCAGAGTTAGTCCAAGCAGTGCGGCGCGTTGCTGCATCAGCTGTGGATCAGCATAGGCAACCAACTCGTGGTCACAGCCACCCTGCACCAGGCTGATTAATATATCAGCGCCAATGCCAGAGGGTTCTCCTGGCGTCAGCGCCAATCTCAGAGTCATGACTCTGTGGACTCTTTTATTTCAACAAAAGCTTCGTCGCGGATCTCTTGTAACCAGACCTGAAGCTCTTCTTCGTACTTGCGCTGGCGCAGCAGGTTTTGTGCGCGATTACGGGTAATGTTTTCGCTAAAGTCTTGATTGCGACGCTCGGTAACCTGAAGTATGTGCCAGCCAAATTGCGACAGGAACGGTGCGCTGACTTCATTTAACTCTATGCTGCCCATGGTCTTCTCAAACTCGGGAACAAACATACCTGGAGTTGACCAACCTAACTCGCCACCATTGAGTGCGGAACCTGGATCTTCGGAAAACTCTTTCGATAAGAGAGCGAAATCTTCGCCGGCTTTAATGCGCTCCCGCAGTTCAGTGAGCTGGCTAATAGACGTTGCCTCATCACGGATCTCATTAGGCTTGATCAGGATATGGCGGGCAAAATGTTGCTCAATAAGCTGCTCACCGCCGCCTTTGCGCTCATAAAGCTTAATGAGGTGGTAGCCGGCATCGCTGCGGATCGGCTCAGATACCTGATCTATCTCTAACTTTTCTACTGCCTCAATAAATACCCCAGGCAGCTGCGCCATTTTACGCCAGCCCAAATCACCGCCCTGAAGAGCAGTCTGGTCGGAAGAGTTGGCAATCGCCAATTGACGGAAGTCGGTACCGTTGTTGGCTTCGTCGAGCAGGCCCTGGGCGCGCTGGAGAATGGCATTGACCTCATCGTTGTTTTTGCCGCTGGGCACTGGCAGCAAAATATGGCCAACATTAACGTCCGGAGAGGTCATAAAGCGGCCCTCTTCAGAGTTGAGGAAGTTATCCAGCTCTTGGCTGCTGATACGAATGCGACGCATTACCTGGCCCTGCTGCACGCGCATCAGAATCATTTCATTGCGAATTTCTTCGCGCACATTGGACAGGCTTGAGCCAGTGGCGTGGACCTGCTCAGCGTACTGCTCCATGGTTATCTGATTGCTGCTGGCGATTCGTGCCATGGCATCGTTCAGTTCAGCGTCAGTGATGCGAATACCGGCGCTGTAGCCCATATTCAGTTGCAGGCGTTCGGAGATCAGGCGCTCTAAAACTTGCTGCACGACAATTTCTTGCGGTGGCGGCTGAGTGCCAGACTTCTGAATCTGAGCATAGATGGTAGCCAGACGACGCTGTACTTCACTTTCTAGGACTACGTCTTCATCAACTATCGCAACCACCTTGTCGAGAATTTCAACCTGCGCGCTGGCAGTGACTGAAAAAGCTGCGAGGAGCAATGCGAGCAGAGTTGTATTACAAGTTTTCTTGAGATTCATAACCGTAGATACCATTTTTTAGCATTGAATCAACCCGACCACCGGAACCGGCCAGACCTTTAAATTGTATTTGGAAAAAGATGCCGTTGGTCAATTTCAAATCTTCTTCCGGCAGTAGTATTTCATCTTGTCTATCTAGTGCACGACGTGCAATAAGGCTTGCCCGCCAGCAACAGCTGTTGTATTCGAACCCGGCAAAGACATCCAGCATGCGATTGTTGGTGAAGTCATGATTCCAACGTCCCACCAGATTGAAATTACCTCGCATGGGGATAAATCCAGATATATCCGCCTGCTTTATATCCTGCTCTATGGACGCCCCATCAAACAATCTTGGCTCGCGGCGCGTCGAGTTATAGCCGAAATTCAATAAGCGATTCTGGCGGTCATTGTAGCGCAATGCAATGCTGCTTTTGATTAGATCATTATCGTGGTTGTCATATATAACATCACTGCTAAAGCGCCAGCTCTCATTCAACCGGCCAGCGAGTTTGATTGCCAAAGGGGATTGTCTGCGTGACAGTTCGCCGAGCTCATCTGTAGTTGGGTTGGATGACAGGGTGACTCTGCGATCAATATAGTTGATCGCCTGAGCGATGCTGGCACTAAAGCGTTCCTGCCCAGACTTGCTGTCGATATAGCGGGTGGTGAGAGCAATGGTTAAACGCTCTTCGTCAGAAATACGGTCGCCACCATTAAAGCGCTCATCACGAAATAATAGGTCATAGGAAGGAGTAAATTCACGAGTGTCAAAGTCGGGAAGTCCAGTTTGATCTCTAAATTTTGCTTTTAGATAGTAGAGTCGTGGCTCTAGGGTTTGGGTATAGCCATCGAAAAAGCTTGCAGGGCGCTCTAAAAACAAACTGGTATCCAAGGAGGACACTGGGACCGTCAGGGCTGAAATATTGTCATCGAACTGGCTGTCAAGATTATAGGCTAGATATTTAAGGCGATACTGTGGTCGAAAATAACCCCAGTTCCAGCGCTTATCCCAACTGATCCCGTAATCAAGACGATGCCTGTCGCCAGTAACAAAATTAGGGTCATCATGGTCAAAGCGGGCAGTTTGATTATTTAAATCGACCACTAGATTATTATCAAAGCGGTAGTAACCATTGGCTGTGACTTTAGGTAGCACTAAATACTGCTCTTCCAGACCATCAACAATAATTTGATGATCCTGAGCCTCGACTCGATAGTCCCAGTTTTCAGTTTTATAGCTGACGCCGGCGACTCGCCGTAGATTAATAATGCTCCTCGATTCCTGGCCCAAACTGCCCAAATCATTAAAGTAGCCGTTGTCGGAAACATTGCTCAGATCGACGAAAGTAGACCAAACCTTGCCGATGCCGCCGAGATGCTTTAAGCCTGTTAGATAGCGATCCTTACCCTGGTATTTAGATTGTCCCGTGGCTGGATCTATATCGGCATCGTCGCGGCCACCTTTGTCACTGCCTAAAAAAGCGCCAGTCACAATGGTTTCTGAATGGTTGGACATATGTCGAAACTCGGCTTCGACACCAACGCCGCGCTCTTGTACTAGCCTCGGAGTAATAGTTACATCGAAGTCTGCCGCAAGATTCCAGTAGATCGGCTGGGCGTAATCAAAACCATTATCACTACTCGAACTGATAGTTGGAAAGAGCAATCCCGAAGATCGGCGATCCGTAATCGGGAATTTAATCCATGGGAAATAGAACACCGGAATATCTTTGACCCGCAACTGGGCATTTTTTACAGTGGCAAATCCGGTTTCCTGGTCAATGGCAATCTCGCTGGTCGCCATCTGCCAGGTTGAATCCCCGGGTTCACAGGTTGAATAGGTTGCGTCATTAATCGTGATTACGCCATTCTTGCTTCGAGTCAATGTTTTAGCACTGCCGCGCACCGCTGCTTTATGCAAGACATAGGTGGCGTTATCAAGTTTGACTTCTTTACTGTCGATATCGATCTCGGCACTGCTGCCGAGCAGTAACATGCCGGGTTCGCGAAATTGCACATTGCCCTGCAGCTCAACATTGCGGTTGGTCTGATCAATACGCGCGCTATTGCTGCGAATTTGGCGATAACCCTGAGAAATCTGCACATCACCATCCATTAGGGCGACATTATTTTCCAGCGTTTCTGTTGAATTGGCGCTTACTTGCAGCGAAGCCTCTTCAGGATTGAGGTCGGCATCCGGATAGGATCGTGCAGGCTCGACATAGGCACCGCAGCAGTTGCCTTCAATTTTTAGTCGCTGCTCATCGGTCATCTGCTCTTCTTCGAGCCAGTCCAGGTTGCGCACGGCGGCGACTCTGGGTTCATCCGAAGCGGCTGGGCTGGCCTGATTGGCTCGCGCGGGGCGGTTTCGGTTAGAGGTGATAATCTGCTCTTCGTTACACAGCCACTGATTGTCGGGGCCGGCTGCGCAATTCCAGGTCACATGAATTTCATCAGCTGCGACATTGGGCGACAGACCAACACACAGCAAGGGCAAAACTGCCACTGCGAACAGGGCGTGACGACTGAACCAGCGTGGTCCTGCACAGGCGAAACCCAAGCTCTTTGCCATAGAGGAAATAGGACTTAATTTAGGGCTCAAAAGAGGGCTCAAAGGCGTGCCTGATTGCTGGTTGCTAATGTGCTGGCATTTTACCTGATATCTTGCCAGAGTAGAGGTCTGAATTAGCCTAAATACGCGAGAATAATACTTTTCAGCCACTGCTTATGGCTGTGAAGCAGCGCAGGTAAAAATAGCGTCGCTAAAAATAGCATAAAGGAATAGACCACCATCGACCCGTTAACCACTCAGCGTCGCCAGACTTTTATCCATTGGATAGAGGCCTGTCTGCCCTCATCACATCAGATTGACCTGCCATTGCTGCTGCAACCCCTTGCCGGTGATGCCGGATTTAGGCGTTATTTTAGGCTTGCGGGGCAGACTTCACTGATCGCTGTTGACTCCCCGCCAGACAAAGAGAACAACCCCGCTTATATTAATGTGGCCATGGCATTCCAGCGTCATGGGGTCACCACGCCGAAAATAATCGCAGTGGATTTTGCCCGTGGGTTTTTCTTGCTAGAGGATTTTGGTCACCAGCTGCTGCATCCGGAGTTATTGGCTGGCAGACTCGCTGAGGACAATTCACCAGCGCGTTTATCGGCGGCTAATTATTATCAACAGGCCGAATCAGTGCTGCTGGATATTCAGGCGGTGCAACCCAACCCCAGGGTATTTGCAACTTACGATGCTCAGCGCCTGCAGTCAGAGATGGATCTATTCGCCGATTGGTTTGTCGGTCAGCTGTTGGGTGTTGAGCTGAATGACCAAGAGCGGGGTATGCTCAGGGCGTTATTTTCCCGGTTGACCGAGAGTGCCCAGGAGCAACCTCAGGTGGTTGTGCACCGGGATTATCATTCGCGCAATCTGATGCTCTTGGACGACGGAGCTCTTGGCGTGATTGATTTTCAGGATGCTGTGGTTGGCCCTGTTACCTATGACCTAGTCTCGCTACTCAAAGATTGCTATCTACGGTTACCTCGACAACAGGTAGTCAGCCGCGTACTGGATTACAAAAAGCGTCTCGAATCAGAGCGATCCATAGGTTCCATAAGCGACCACCAATTTCTGCGCTGGTTTGATCTGATCGGCTTGCAGCGCCACATTAAAGTGCTGGGTATCTTTGCGCGCCTGTCTCTGCGCGATGGCAAGCAGGCATATCTGAAGGATTTACCATTGGTGATTCGCTATACACTTGAGGTCGCTCAGGGCTGTGAGGCCGCTCAGGGCACTCAATCCGCTCAGGGCTGTGAATCCGCTCAAGGCTGTTCCGAAGGCCGTGCATTTTACGATTGGTTTATCGAGCGTATCGAACCACTGTTGCCAGGCCAGGACTGGTATAGGGATTGGCGCACTGCCGGAGATAGCCACCAATGAAAGCTATGATACTGGCCGCCGGCCGCGGTGAAAGACTGCGTCCACTCACCGACAGCACACCGAAACCGATGTTGCCGGTGGCTGGCAAACCACTGCTTGAACATCATCTAGTGCGTCTTGCCGCAGCTGGGATCACCGACATAGTGATCAATACCAGCTGGTTAGCAGAGCAGATTGAAGAGTACTTTAGTGATTGTGAAAAACGCCTTGGCGTAACCATTAGCTGGTCCCGCGAAGTCATGGCATTAGAAACTGGGGGTGGAATTGCCAGGGCACTGCCACTGTTAGGTGACGACCCTTTTATGCTGATTAATGGCGATGTGTGGAGCGATTATCCCCTTGTGGATTTGCTGGACAACAGGCTCTCCGATGACTTGGATGCCTGGTTGTTGTTGGTCGGCAATCCGGCTCATAATCCCTGTGGAGATTTCGCGCTGCAGGATGGCCGAGTCACCTATGCTGAGGACCATGCGGCAACCTTTAGCGGTATTAGTTTGATTCGCCCGGTGCTGTTTGCCAATTACCTTGAACGGGATAGCACATTTCCTCTGCGAGATGTTTTGCGCCCGGCTATTGTTGCAGGCAGGGTGGGTGGCGAGATTTACACCGGCAGCTGGTGTGATGTTGGAACTCTTGCGCGCTATGAGCAATTGCAGGTGTCACTGACCTAACAAAAAGCTCCAATAAAAAGATCTCAGAAAAAATTACAGGAAAACAAAATTAAATGATCACTGTTGCTAAGTACCAAATTCTTTTTTGGCTGTGTCTGATCGGCACGGTTTTTCTGTCGCTGATGCCGGTGGTAGGTGGCAGCGCACAGCTGTTTGAACTACAGGATAAAGTCGGTCATAGCAGTATCTACGCCGCACTGTTTTTCCTCTGCGCCAGTGCTTATGGGCGCCGCTATCCTCTCGCTCTATTAGCGTTTGTTCTGGCGGCCTTTGGTTTGAGTATGGAAATCGCCCAGTCTATGACCAGTTATCGGCAGGGTGATCATTGGGACATGCTGGCTAATTTAAGCGGTATTTTAGTGGTTTGGGCAGTGATGGCTTGGAGGCGCAGAGACCATGATTGAGGTCTATCGCGGTAGTGATTATTTTGAAGCTCAGCTGCTCAAGGGCTTGATGGAGCAGGATGGGCTACAGGTGTTTTTGCATGGTGCTGCCCTGCAGGGTGGGCTGGGGGAAGTTCCCGCACTGGGACACCTTTCGATTACAGTCAATGACGCCGATGCTGATTTAGCGGGCGAGATCATTCTCGCCTATGAACGTGGCGACTATTCTTTAGAGGATGAGTAATGACGCCTAAACTTCGACGTCTTTCACTCTGGTTAGCCCCGTTGATTGCGGTGGCAGTAACACTGCTGATGATGCGCGCAGGTTGGGCGCGAGAGGGCGCTCTGGCCGGCGGTTTGACCGTGCTCTGTGCCCTGTGGTGGATTTTTGAACCGATTCCTATTCCTGCCACAGCCATGATTCCCCTAGGTGTATTTCCACTGTTGGGCATTCTCGATGGCAAACAGGTGGCTCAGGCCTATGGCGATCCATTGATTATTCTGCTGATGGGTGGCGCAATGCTTTCCAAAGCCATGGAAAAAAGCGGCGCCCACCGGCGTCTGGCCCTGTATATGGTCAATCTATTTGGCGGCGACAGTCAGCGGCGACTGGTCATGGGTTTTATGGTCGCCTCGGCGGCATTGAGTATGTGGGTGTCTAATACCGCCACGACTCTCATGTTATTGCCGGTGGCCTATGCGGTGCTGCAGAGCGTCAATAGTGAGGGTGCCAATAGTCATGATGCGAAAAAGCTTGCCGTGCCATTGTTCCTGGGCATTGCCTATGCTGCCAGTATTGGTGGGCTGGGCACACCGATTGGCTCGCCGCCAAATATTGTTTTTCTTAAAATCTATGGTGAAGCTACAGGTTCGATTCCCAGTTTTACTCAGTGGATGCTCTGGGGGTTGCCGGTTGTTTTCTTGCTGTTGCCTCTGGCCGCACTGTGGATTACTCGTCATTTGGGGGTCGCAGAGCCACTAAAGATTCCACAGGCCGGTGCTTGGCGCACGGAAGAGGCGCGGGTGCTGGTGATTTTTTTCCTCACAGCCCTAGCTTGGATCACCCTGCGCGAACCCTTTGGTGGCTGGAGCCAATGGTTGCATGTGCCCGGTGCGAACTATGCTGCCGTGGCCCTGACCTCGGTGGTACTGATGTTTATTCTGCCCAATGGTCAAGGGGGTAAACTGCTCGACTGGGAATCGGCCTCGACTATTCACTGGGGTGTGTTGCTGCTGTTTGCCGGCGGCATCGCCATTGCTAAAGCCTTTGCCGTTACCGGAATTAGTGAGGCTATTGGTGAGTCTCTATCGGGTGTCACGCGGTTATCAATTATTGTTTTAATTGCAGTGGTTGCTCTAACAGTCACCTTTCTCACCGAGATCACCAGCAATACTGCAACTACAACACTGTTGATGCCAATTCTCGCCGCTGCTTCACTGGGCGCAGGATTTGAACCGGCGCTGTTAATGTTACCTGCGGCCCTGTCCGCTAGCTGTGCCTTTATGCTGCCGGTGGCGACGGCACCCAATGCCATTGTTTTTGGTACTGGGGAGATCACCGTCGAGCAGATGGTGCGTGAGGGCTTCGCCCTCAACCTGATCGGAGTTGCGGTGATCACCGCAGTCGTTTATTTCTGGCTGGGCTAGTTTCTGGCGCAGAGCTAGCCTGCTGTTGGGCGCACTAAAAGCGATAGGGAAACTTAACGCCAAAGGTAAAGTCCGAAGTGTCACTGGTCAGGCCCAGTCCGAGGCTGGTGACCATAACCAAATTTTCTGTCAATCCATAGGTTACGCCAAGATTAAAGGTACCTGTCATGGCGTCGGTCGTGACCTGTTCAACGCCATTGATTTTGGCCTTTTCGAAGAACTGCTGAGCATAAGAAAAGCTGTAACTCAGGCGTTCGTTTATGGCGAATGCCACACCCAGAGACAATTGATAGGTATCGCCGAGCTGGATTTTCCCAGGCATCAGCAGGTCTGGCGTGCTGCCTATATCGGCAAAATCTTCGGCAAAATAGTGGGTGTAATTCAGGCTGGCAAATAAAATGGCCGGGTCAGAGGTTTTTACCAGGGACACACCAGTAGAGGCAGACCAGAGCCCAGTACCTGTGGGCAGTGTTCTGGGCACATTGAGATTGGTATTGCGTGCGTCCACTTCAATAATATCTATACCGTAGGGCTCCCCCCCCGTGGGTGCCGTGACTCTGCTATTCCAGACAATATCTGGGCGATTGTAGTTTTCCGGAAATAATCTGTAGCTCATTCCAATACTGGCATCCCCTAGATCACTGATATCTATATCTGTTTCTGAGGTTGTTAGTGACGATAAATCCTGGCCCCTGGAGCGGTATTTGGTAATGCGGTAGAGGTAGGGCACCTGTAAGTCCAGTTGCAGACGCGGGGTTGCAGTCCAGCGCGTGGTCAGGGTGGTGGTGATAATATCCCCTTCGATTTCATCTACGCTCAACTCACCGAGAAAGATTGCGTCGAGAGCAAGAAAACCGCGCAAGATCAGCTCACTGCGATCAAAGTGGGCATAGCTGTAACCGAGCTCCATGGAGAACGTCTGATCAAACAGTGCGTGCTCTTCGAGCAATACACTCTCCACACTTTGACTACGCTCCGGTGCCTTCTTGCGCTCGGTCTCGCTGCTACCAACCTGACCGCTGCTAATGTTGTCATTGCTGTCAGCTATGGCTGCAGGCATAGCCGGCGCCAAAATAATTGTTAATATTAATTTTCCCCACATATTTTTACCTTCCTTAGTATTTAATTAAAAGGGTTTAATTGAAAGCGTTTGATTAAAAGCGCTTGAGTAAAATTTTGAGACTTAATAAGTCCCTCAGTTCATAAGTCCCTCAGTTAAAAAACCCCTCAGTTAAAAAGCCCATAGTTTGCCTTTTTTAGCGCAGGCCAATCAGCGACTGACTGGCAATTGCCAGAGCAGAGCTGCGTGTTGTTTGCAAACTGTCAAAGGCAACCTGTACTCGAACGTTGTTAACAATGTGTTGATAATTGTTCGAGACTGCCACGGACTGGGCCAGCTGTCCGGCATTGAGAACGGTGCTGTGGGCAAGTTTTTGTATCACCACATCATTGTTTGGGGTCTTGATTGCATAGCCGATATTGTTGTCGCTAACATTAAATTGAGTGGTAATGTCGTTGGCGTTTTTGTATCTATGCTGGGAGTTGCCGAGCAAATTACCACTCGCCTGATCCCCCGCCGCAGTCTGATCCGATGACAACTCAAGTGCATCAATGGAGAGGTTGTTAACAATTTGATTGCCGCTACCCGCTACCTGAATGGTTTGAGACACGCCCTTAATATTGTCGGTGGCGGGAATGGGGTTTTCGATAGTTGGGCTGTTGTCGTCGCGGTCGCCCAGAGAACCTGAAATAGTGACTGATGCGCTGGGGTTGTCTCGATCGCTAATATCAAAGGTCAGGCTTAGGCCGGTGCTGTGGTCGAAGACGCTGTCGTTTACAGCAGAGTTAGGTCCGGCCCACTGGGTCGTCATCTCCAATTTGAAATAGCGAACCTGGTCCCGAGCGATAAATTTGCCACGAATCTCGCCTAGCTGTTGCTCAGAGACCTCGGTGAATTTCAGATTAGCCGATGCCATGGAGGAAAAGGCCATGGTCAGTGCAACAGCCGCAGAAAGGGTGGGGTATCTCTTGGCTGCTATATCAGCTGCTGATGTTTTTTTATTCATTAAAGTGGAGTTTGATTGTTTCATGACGGGGGCCTCTTGAGTTTGGTCATCTATTAAGCGGCTCTTAAAACACGCTTATCAGGCTAAAATAAATCGGCATGTGAAAAGCCGAAGTCGAGTAATTCGCTGTTGCTGATTGGGCTAAAGCTGTCCGTTGAGCGGCGCGCGGTAAGCGGCGCTTGGGATTGACTAAGGACAGTCTGCTTGTCAAAGCCCCTGCCGATAATCGCAAAAATCACGCCGTTCCAACTTTGCAAAAACTCCTCACGGGGAATCACCCGATTGCCGAGGGCGGGGTCGGCGACAAAGACGTTGTCGCCGACGGTTCGTTTTAACACCACAAAGTGTTGGTAGCCTTTAATGTTGAGTAGCGTGATGGTTGGAATACGGATGCTATCGAGAGCCTCGGGTTCTACGTTGTAGCCGCGGCCGCGCAAATCATGTTGTTGCACATACTTGCGAATATCCAGCAGTGAAAAACCTTTTTCCGCAACAATCTCCGGGTCGCTCACCTGGAGCATTCCTTCGATAACATCCAGTTCATTTACGTCTAGGTGATAGGCGTATTTCAATACAGTGGTCACGGCCGCTGCGCCGCAACTGAAATCATATTTTTGTTCCACCAGATTTCTAAAACGCTCTTCCCTGACGCTGCGAACCGGCTTGCTAAACTGTCCTAGCCCTGCGAGGCTGAAAAACTTCATATCTGCCGCTATTGCGACTCGTGGGAGTATTAGCTGCACTATTAACATCAGCAGCGCAGCTTTTGGTAGTGCGCGCCAGAGTTGATTCCGAGCTGAGTTTAGAACTGAGTTTAGAACTGAGTTTAGAACTGAGTAGGAAGCTGAGCAGAGATGTGAAGAGTTGCTGGTGTAACCTAATTTTTGCATGGCTAGTCTGTTCCATTTTCTGATCCGTACTGGTGTGAAAAGGGCGCTGCTTACCCATGGATAAACAGCGCCCAGTTTCAAGTGCACGATTAAGTAAGAACGCTCGCTTACTGCTCGCCGCCACCAGGAGGTGCGACAGGAGCACTAACATTGGCAATTGCCAGCGCATTGCCCTGCACATTGTTGCTGCCAGCTGCTATGTTGAGACCAATATTGCCTGAGGCACCAGCCAATACATTGCTACCCACAGAAGCGTTGTTGCTGTGTGCTTTGTAAATAGTCTGTGTATAGGTGACTTGACCACCAAGGCTGATATTGTCGAGATCGATTACGCCGGCCTCGGAGAACAGGAAGGCACCGCCGTCATCGTTGGGGTCCTGCGCGCCCTGGGCCTGGTTATCCACATCAATGTGACCAGTGTTGTTGCCGCCAGGGTGAGTAGCTGATGAATCCCAAGTATCCAGATAGACATCGCCAACTTGATCCGATGTGCCGTTGTAGGTTCCGGATCCATCACCGCTAAGGGCAACATCGACGGTGTTTACAATGGTATCTCTGACCGCCTCATTGCTGGTGTGATTGCCATAGGCGACCTGATCTGAAGAGGCTGTGGCAGTAGCCAGCGCGCCACTGGCAGATGCCAGCGCTAGCTGATTAGCCTGCACGTTGCTGTCACCGGCAGCTATATTAATACCGATATTACCTGCCGCATCCAGACCTGCATTGCCACCCAGGCTAGCATCGTTAGTGGTGCCATAGCTGTGGGTGCTGTTGTAAGCTGCAACCTGGTTAGAGAAGGTTTCAGCATCTGCGGCACCACCAAATACTAGGGTCGCATCTATACTGGCATTCATGCTGTAAGAGCGATCGTAAGAATCGTCGTGATGGCTGCTTGCAGAGGCCTCTTGGCTGTAGCTTGCAGACTCGGCATACTCTTCATTGGACTCATGAGTGCTCGACCAGGTAGCATTTTTGTTCAACTGACCATTGCTAGTTTTAGTGCCTGAGGCATTGACCTGCTCGTGGCTTCCTGAGGCATTGGCGTCGAGATTGATGTCCCCGGCAATTTCCAACTGCGCAGCAGAGCTGCTTGAAGTATTGCCCGCACCGTCATCTGATTGGCTGCTTTGCTCGCCTGTACTAACCGCTAGGTCACCACTGCCATTGATATTCAGGTGCTCTTCAAATGCGCCGTACTCAGCGTCCCAATTTGTCGTGGTATCAGTTGTTTTGGTGTAATCTACGGAGCCACTTTTAGTGTGAGAGCTGCTGTGACTGGCAGATGCTGACTGCTCAGCGGCTGCTGCTTCACTGTATGACTGATCATGGACATTGCTGTTGCTAACGCTTTCGCCGGAATTGAAATCAAAATCAAAATTGATCTCAGTGCCCTGGGATTGTGAGGCTGCTATAGCAGTAGAGTTTTGCTGCACATTGTTATCGCCGGCCGCCACGTTAAGGCCGATATTACCTGTCGCGCCACTCAGCACATCATCGCCAGCACCTGCAGTATTGGTGGTTTCGCTGCCATTGTAGACTTCGTTCCCAGCGCTCTTCTGGTTGACTTCAGAAACCGCTGTCGACTTTGAGTCAATAAGGATTAGACCCATTGCCTGAATGTCGCTGGTGAAATAATGGTCCTCGTAGACATTGATCTCTTTATTGATTTCAACATCGGAATCCGGGCCGTGATCTTTGCCGCCATCGCTGTCATCTGCATAAGTTGCCATTGACAGACCAAGCACAGAGCTTATGGCCAAGGCCAGTGGTAAGGGTTTCATTTTCATAGGATATTTCTCCTGATAGGTTTTGGTTTACTGCTGATGTGCAGCATTACTGCACCTCCATTTCGGCCCCAGTGATTCACTGGGACTGAATCTGTAGGCTCATGGACAGAGCATTGACAGTTCGGTTGCCGTTGCCGACCACCTGATTAATTTGCACTATGCCCTGGGCGTTGCGAAAAGCATCGTCTGCCAAAACGGCTTCCATAGTTCCCTCTTCTTGATTGCTGATTAGCTGACTCTGGGAGTCCATATCAACCACCGACCGCTGCGAGGCCAACTCCATATCGCCGAGCTCAATCGCGGCAAAAGACCCTGGCGCACCCACGGCTATAGCGGCGCCATTGAATTGGCTATTGCCACTGCCGCTGGACTGATTAAGCATGACTATTCCGACACCATCGGCGAATGCGCCAGACAGGATTTCGCCCTTGAGCGACTGGCTAGTGCCGCTCTTCAGTACGGTGCTGTTGAGCTGATTTTTTTGCGAGGGGGTGATTTGTGACGCGCTGAAGCCGCCATTACTCGAGACCGCAATGGCGGCGGAATTCTGCTGTAAATTGCTATCACCAGCGCTCATGTTTATTGCACTAATACCCGACAGCGAGCTTAGTGCGTCTTCGCCAATGGTTGTTTGAGAGGTGGCTGTAACTGGTAAATGGTTATTTAATTCTTCTGCCTCGGCGAGAGCAAACCCTAGAAAAATACTTACCCATAAAATACTTTTCAAACTGCAGCTAATACAAATTTTATGTCTCGATTTTTTTTCATTTCCTCAACGTTCCCTGTTTGCTAATCAAGCTTTTCCAAAAGTCCAATCTCACCATGAGTTGATTTCTCATCTGTAGGAGTTGAATAGCAAATCCTATGCCAACTCCATAATCCATTGATTTTTATGATAATAAATTCTCAAGAGGGATAATTTGGAGGGCTGATCAGGCAACAAAAAAGAGAACTGTCGCTGTTGCGTTACAGTTATCTGAATTAGCTGTGCACGGAGGCGTAACAGGATTGAGACAGTGGTTTAGCTGCCTTGGACAGGTAGCAAAGAAAAGTAAAAAATAAACAGAAAAGAGTAAAGTTAGGGTTTAACTTTCAGCTTTTAACTTTAGACCAAAAATTAAACCCTAAGCTTATGTTTGTCGAGCAGTCGATAGAGTGTCATGCGCGATACAGAGAGAGCCCGTGCGGCTTTAGAAATATTATTGCCGGCATGATCTAAGGCATTTTTCAGCGCCTTTCTCTCCGCCGCTTGACGGGCCGACTCAAGATCTATGACATCTGCATTAGAGCGGTGAGGAGGGCTGTCTAAGCCAAGGTCTTCAGGTTCTACTAGATTGCCGTCACACATCACCAGAGCCTTTTGGATCCGGTTCATCAGCTCCCTCACATTGCCGGACCAGCTGTGGCATTTTAGTGCGGTCAGTGCGTCCCCAGAAAACGCCCGCGCCGGGCTCACCGTACTGGAGAGAAAAACCTTGAGGTAGTGACAGGCCAGGGTCTCTATATCGCCTTTGCGCTCCGACAATCGCGGTGAGTGAAGATTTAATACATTGAGGCGAAAGAATAAGTCTTCACGAAATTTTCCCGCACTCACAGCTTCTTCCAGCTTTATGTGGGAGGCGGCAACCACCCGTACATCAACCTGTCTTGACCTGTGAGAGCCCACTGGATCAATACTACCCTCCTGTAAAAAACGCAGTAACTTAACTTGGTGGCTAAGGGGGAGGTCGGCAATTTCATCGAGAAACAGAGTGCCGCCATCTGCGGATGCAATGCGCCCAATCGTGGACTTGTCGGCGCCAGTAAAGGCACCTTTAAGATGGCCAAAGAGTTCTGACTCGATTAACTCAGCGGGAATCGCACCACAGTTCACCACCACAAATGGATGATTGGCACGGAGTGGGTTGTTTTGGTGAATGGCTCTGGCAATAAGTTCTTTACCGGTACCGCTATCGCCAGAGATAAGCACAGGTGCGTCGGCGCGCGCGATTTTTGCAATATCTCTGAGCAGTTTTTTAATCAAATCACTGTCGCCGATTATGTCGGTTTGCAGCGCTTGACGACTATTTTTTTGATTTTTATCCATTAAACAATCCTTGTTCAATTAGTCCGCTAGTCCTTAGATATCATAATCAAAACGGATTACAGTAATGTTTTATCTTCACCCATTTATTCTCGATGGATTCTTACTGATGGGCTCTGAGTATAGTCATTGAGAAAGTCGGCATTATTGAAACCGGCCATAAAGTTGACCATTAAGCGGATTCCTCGGGGGGAGTGGCGGGGCGAGTGGAAGAGGGAAAAGCGAAGAGACTTTAATTCTGTAATAAAATCTTAATATTACTCGGCTGCAGTGTTTGACTGCCGGCAAAGGAAAGCACCAGCGTGGCAAGCTCATCCCAGACATCTCCGTCACGCATACCTTTGATACCACGATCTATGGCACCAGCCTGGCGCAATAGCATGCGCAGATGGGCAGGGCGTAAACGCTGCAGTGCGCCCTTAAAGAGCGGCAAGCGTTTTTCCCAGACACCGGAATTTTTCAGTGCCCAGTCGCTGTGTTCGCCACCGGCCACCAAATCGCTGGCCTTGACCAAAATACGTAACTCTCGGGTGATTGCCCAGAGCAGGGGGATTGCATCTGTGCCTTCATTTTGCAGGCCGCGCAGGGAGCGTGCTGCAGATTGGGCATCGCCGATTAGGATCTTATCAACAAATTCAAAGAGGTTGTAACGGGCGCTGTCGGCGACCACTGATGACATGGTGTTGCCGTCCACCGTGCCGTCTGTGGCCAGCAGTTTTAGTTTCTCTATCTCCTGAACTGCAGCCAATAAATTGCCCTCGACCCGATCAGCAAGAATCTGCACCGCTTCCTGGTTTGCATTGATATTGGCACTGCGCAGGCGCTGTTGAATCCAGCGTGGCATCTGTTTGGCATCCACAGGCCAGACCTGAATATGACCGCCAGCGGCTTCAAGGTTTTTCATCCATTTGCTGTTCTGGGCACTGCGTTCTAGTTTTGGCAGAATCACCAGTACCAGATTGTCTGGATTGGGGTTGGCGCAGAGTTCGTTGAGAGCTGCCGCACCTTTGTCTCCAGGCTTGCCGTTGGGGATTCGAATTTCGAGAACCTTTTTGTCAGAGAAGAGTGACAGTGCGTTGGATTCGTTGAGTATTTGGTTCCAGTCGAAGTTGCCCTCGGCATGAAAAATGTCTCGTTCTGAAAATCCCTGGGCCCGCGCACCGCCGCGAATACTATCGGCGGCTTCCTGAGTTAAAAGCGGATCGCCGCCGCTGATAACATAGACAGGCAACAGCTGCTTTTTGATTTGGTCCTGAAGTTGCTCGGCACGTATTTTCATCGCTTATTGCTCGAGAGCCTCAGCTGAGGAGATAGGAGCCGGAGCTGCGTCGCTTTGGCTTGGCAGGACTTTTAAGCGATTGAGAATCTGACGCACAATTTCCTGACGCATTTCCTGCTTGATCAATCGCTCTTCATTTTCCGAGGACAGCAGATCGCGCTCTTCAATTTCATAATTGCGCTCGACCGAGGCGGTGAATAGATTTGTCAGGGGTGTACCCATGGCATTGGCGATTAAAAAGTCGACGTCTTCATTGAGTTGATACTCGGCCACTCGGCCGCTGGCATTCAATGTGCCGACGAATCGGTTTTGGCGGAAGTCGACAATCACTACGGAGTAATCCGCCGCCGCAGCAGAGGAAACTACGTCTACGCCATAGACACCCAGCGCCCGGGTCAGCTCACTGACAAAGTCGCGATCAGACAGCTGCGTGGCAATATGCAGACTGCCGATACTTTGCGGCACCACTTGGGCGTCGCGCAGTTGCCAGCCGCAACCGCATAGCAGGGTAATCATTGTCGCTAACAGAATATTTCGCATCATCGTTACCCTCTCATTAGCCTCTAGTCACTTTCATCGCTGCAGTCTAGTTGGCTACTATATTAACTAGTCTTCCTGGAACAACAATCACTTTTCGAACGGTCACGCCATCGGTAAAGCGCAGCACATTGGTATCCACCAGCGCCAGTTGCTCAATACTGTCCTTTGACGCATCGGCAGCCACTTCAATCTTGCCACGAACCTTGCCGTTTACCTGTATCACAAGCTCAATTGAGCTGCGCACTAGGGCGGCTTCGTCTAGCTTGGGCCAGGCGGCATCGGCCACTGCTTCAGTGTTGCCCAGTGCCGGCCACAGGCTGTGACAAATATGGGGCGCAATGGGCGCCAGCAACAACACTGCACTGCTTAGAGCTTCATGGCGTACAGCAACACTTTGGGCGTCATTATCGCTGTGTTTAGCCACTTCATTTAACAGCTCCATCACCGCGGCAATTGCCGTGTTAAAGGTATTGCGGCGACCGTAGTCATCGTTGACCTTATTGATGGTTTCATGGGTCTTGCGGCGCAGGTCTTTGTGGCTCTCAGTAAACGATTCTGCTTTCAGCGGAGCCGGTTTGCCGCCAGCCGCGGCCTGATCTAAATGGCTGTGAACCATGGTCCAGAGTTTGCGTAAAAAGCGGTGAGCACCGGAAACGCCGTCGTCGCTCCACTCCAGAGTCTGCTCTGGGGGCGCTGCGAACATGGTAAACAGTCGCACTGTATCGGCGCCGTGCTTGTCGATAGCGGTCTGTGGATCTACACCGTTATTTTTCGATTTTGACATCTTAGTGATGCCACCGCTGAGGACCTCTTCCCCAGTTGCAGTCTCGATCGCCTTGAGGGTTTTGCCCTTGGCATCCCGCTCAACAGTGACTTCATTGGGATATAACCACTGCTTGCGTCCGCCGTTGTCTTTGTAAAAAGACTCAGCCAAGACCATGCCCTGACAGAGCAGGCTTTTGAACGGTTCGTTACTGTTGACCAGACCTTCGTCACGCAACAGTTTGTGATAAAAACGGGCATAGAGAAGGTGCAAAATTGCGTGCTCGATACCGCCAACATATTGATCCACCGGCAACCAGTAATCGGCGCGCTCCGGGTCCAGCATGGCGCTGTCCAGATCGGAACAGGTAAAGCGGGCATAGTACCAAGAGGATTCCATAAAGGTATCAAAGGTATCGGTCTCACGCTCTACGGCCTGACCGTCGAGGGTATCTTTCTTCCACTCCAAATCCGCTTTGATCGGCGACTGAATGCCGTCCATCTCCACTTCAGTGGGCAGCAGCATGGGCAGCCTGTCGAGGGGCACGGGAATCTCACCGCCATCGGCCAGATTAAACATCGGGATGGGCGCACCCCAATAGCGCTGACGACTAACACCCCAATCACGCAGGCGATAGTTAGTGGTCATGGTGCCATGGTCACAGGCTTCAAGAGCGGCAGCTATCGCGTCAAAGGCAGCATCAAAATCGAGACCGTCATAGGCACCGGAATTAACCAAAGTGCCTTTGTCGGTAAAGGCTTCACTATCTATATCGCAAGACTCGTCACCAGCGGGGGCAATCACCTGCTTAATAGCCAGCTGATATTTTTTGGCAAACTCGTAATCACGCTGATCGTGAGCTGGCACAGCCATTACCGCGCCAGAGCCATATTCCATCAATACATAGTTGCCGACCCAAACTGGAACCGTCTCGCCAGTCAGTGGGTGAATAGCGGTGATGCCCGTATCCATGCCGCGCTTTTCCATGGTCGCCATTTCGGCTTCCGAGCTCTGCTGGGTTTTGCACTCGCCAATAAACGCGGCCAGTTTGGGGTTGGATTCAGCAACAATTAAAGCAATCGGATGTTGCGTGGCCAAGGTTAGATAAGTCACACCCATCAAAGTATCGGGGCGCGTGGTGTAGACATCAAAGCTGGGGTAATCACCAACAGCAGAAGACAGATCAAAAGTCATGGTCACGCCACGGCTTTTGCCAATCCAATTGCGCTGCATGGTCTTAACCTGCTCGGGCCAGTGCTCCAACTCATCGAGATCATTGAGCAGCTGCTCAGCGTAATCGGTGATGCGAATAAACCACTGGGGAATTTCTTTGCGCTCTACCGGAGTGTCACAGCGCCAGCAGCAGCCGTCGATAACCTGCTCATTGGCCAATACCGTGGCATCGTGGGGACACCAGTTCACTGCGCTGGTCTTTTTATAAACCATGCCTTTTTCATAGAGTTTGGTGAAAAACCACTGTTCCCATTTGTAATAGTCGGGATCGCAGGTGGCCAGCTCTCGAGACCAATCAATACCAAAGCCCAGAGACTTCAGCTGTGCCTTCATATAGGCAATGTTCTCGTGAGTCCACTTCGCCGGCGCGGTATTGTTTTGAATCGCCGCATTCTCAGCTGGCAGACCAAAAGCATCCCAACCCATGGGATGCAGCACGTTCTTGCCCTGCATCCGCTGATAGCGAGCGATCACATCGGTAATCGTGTAGTTGCGCACATGGCCCATATGCAGCTTACCGCTGGGGTAGGGGAACATAGCAAGGCAGTAAAACTTCTCGCGATCAGGATCTTCAGTGACCTCAAAGGTCTTGTTTTCGGTCCAGTACTGCTGCGCGTCACGCTCTAATTCAGCGGGGAGATAGGGATGTTCCATGGTCATGAAGAGTCACTGCTTATTGAATTGAAAAGAGGCGCGAATTATAAGGTAACAGGGGCCTATATAGATAGGTTTGGGTCTCTTCAGCAGCAGGTAGTGTCGAGCAGGCTGGACGATGACTTTCTGTGGTCTACGATTAATCAAAGTGTTCAGCGGCAACTATAAGTGATTAATCAGTGAGGCATAAATTATGCATACAGAAGTGATCAAATTTTGGTTTGAAGAAATCAGCCAAGCCCAGTGGTGGAAAAAGGATAACCAGTTCGATCAGCTTATCGCCAGTCGGTTTTCAGAAGTCCATGGGCAAGCATCTCGCTGCGAGCTCAATCACTGGCGCGATACCGCGGAGGGGCGCTTGGCTGAGATCATAGTCCTGGATCAATTCTCGCGAAATATCTACCGCGATTCTCCTCTCTCATTTGCAACCGATTCACTGGCCTTGGCGGTAGCGCAGGAGGCAATTCGCGGGGGTGCGGATAAAGCAGTGCCTGAGGGTATGAGAAGCTTTTTCTATATGCCCTTTATGCACAGCGAGTCGGCGGTAATACATGAAGAAGCGGTTTTACTCTATGAGGCTTATGGGAATGAGGGGAATCTAAACTTTGAGTTGCGCCACAAAACGATTATTGATCGATTTGGCCGCTATCCTCATCGAAATGAGATCCTAGGGCGAGATTCAACAGTAGACGAAATTGAGTTTTTATCCCACCCTGGATCCAGTTTCTAATATAACGGGCTAGCCTACAGCTCGAGCTGGAACACCCAGCTCTTTCAACTTCGCCGCCATATCTTCAGCCGAGGTGGCTGGGCGAATATTCTTGTCGATAAACAAAATCTTACCGTCTGTGCCTATATAAAACGTATGGCGCTTGGGCAGGCCATAAACAGCAAGCACATCATAGGCTTTGGCTGCTTTCTTAGTTGGGTCGCTCAGCAGCGGGAAGTCCGCTTTGTAGGCTTCGGCAAATTCAATATTCTTTTCGATGGGATCGACGCTGGCCATAAAGTAGGCGACTTCCAGATTTTTCAGCAGGTGGCCATTGTCGGCGAGAGATTTGCACTCAATGGTGCAGCCGCCGGTAAAGGCTTTGGGGTACCAGGCAATCACTACAGCTTCTTTACCCTTAAATTGGCTGACGCTGTATGACTGGCCATCTGTGCCTTCGAGTAAAAAGTCTGGTGCCTGATCGCCGACTTCCAATGCCATGGCAGTGCTGGCAGCTAAGCTGAATGTGATCGCTGTAATCAGTGTTTTAAAGTTCATGTTCGATTCCCCTATCTCTTTTTAATAGTCGTTTTGAATGTCTTCTTGTTATTAAACCGCCGCAAATCAGCAGCGCCATGATCACCACCGGCCATGAGCCAGTCTGTGCAAAAAATGTCTGTCCGGCTCTTGGCGTGATATTGCCACTGAGCTCACCGGCACTAAACTGTTCAAGCTGTTTCTCTATTTTGCCACGATGGTCAACTATCGCGGTAACGCCATTGCTTGTCCCGCGCAACATCGGCTTGGCGTTTTCGATAGCGCGCATTCTAGCCATCTGCATATGTTGCTGCGGGGCAAAGGAATCGCCGAACCAAGCATCGTTGCTGACGGTTAGGAGCAGCGTTGCCTCGCGGCTAATGCGGGCAACCAGATCCGGGTAGACGATTTCATAACAGATTGCCGTGGCCATGGGTTCGCCGGCTATAGTCAGCAGTGGCTGATCCTGAGCGCCGAGGGAAAATGATGACATCGGCAAGTTAAAAAATCGAATCAAGCCGCGCAGCAATCCTTCTAGTGGCACATATTCGCCGAAAGGCACTAAACGGGTTTTATCATACTGTCCCGAAGCTGCACCTAGAGCTAAAACCGAGTTGTAATATTTGCCGGTGCGCCAGTCTTGCGTAGGTATACCGGTTAGCAAGGCGGTTTGGTTCACTTTTGCGGCCTTGTCTATGTCTGTAAGAAAGTCACTGACACGCTGAGGTGTTGCTGGGATAGCGGCCTCTGGCCAGACGATTAAACCGGCGCCCCAGTGGGGTTCAGTCTGTTCTTGAAGTTGATCGAGGACGCTCTGGCGCTCGCTGGAAGACCATTTTTTGTTTTGATCAGTGTTGGGCTGAATCAATACCACGGAGAGGCTTTTACCGGTTGCCTGAGTCCAGGTGATAGATTGAAGTAAGTGCCCACTTATAGTTAAAGCTATTAAAATAAGGCAGGAAATCTTGACGCCTACTTGGATAGGTGGTTTCTTGCCGAACAGGGTTGAGCCTAGCTGAGCAAGCGTTGCCGCTGCCAGTGCAGTAATAAAGCTCAACCCCATCACGCCACTAATCGGTGCCCAGCCACTGAGCCAGGTGTCGGTGTGAATATAGCCGGCATAGAGCCAAGGGAACCCGGTAAAGATCCAGCTGCGAAACCATTCACTGAGCACCCATATTGCCGGCAGTCCCAGCAGCCAAGATGCTGATCGTTGCGAAATTAGCGCACTGAGCGCAAAGGGCAGGGCAAAGAGTAAGGCTAGAAACAAACAGAAAAGCGCGGTTGCCAATAGGGCTAAGGGCGCGGGGATAAAACCGTGTTCATGGATGCTGACATAGACCCAGCTGACGCCGGCAAAGAACATGGCGAAGCCAAATACGCTGGCTTTGGCTATGGCTTGTTTGATGCTTTGATGCTGTAATTTGTAAAACAGCAGAGCGATACAGGGAATTGCGATGGGCCAGAAATTAAACGGCGCCAGCGCCAGTGGCAGCAGTGCACCCGAGGCAAATAAAAGGAGAAATGTTTGCCCGCGGGCTGAGCGCATCATGAACTAACTTTGGTTACTTCCAGCTTGGTGATTTTGCGGTTATCGCCATCTGTGACCTTAAAGGTAAAGCCGTCAAAGTCGATGCTCTCGTTAATTTCGGGCAGTCGCCCAAAGGCATGTAACACCAGACCGCCGATGGTATCAAACTCATCGTCCACCAGGCCCACATCAAAAAACTCATTAAACTCGCCAATCTCGGCAATGGCTTCAACATCAAAGCTGCCGTTTTCGGTGGCTATTATGGGTGCCACTTCATGCTCATCGGTCTCATCTTCGATTTCGCCGACAATTTCTTCAAGAATATCTTCAATAGTCAGCAGGCCGGAGACGCCGCCGTATTCGTCGACAACAATGGCCATGTGATAGCGCTGTTCGCGAAACTCTTGCAGCAGCACATTCAGGCGCTTGCTCTCGGGGATAATAGTGGCGGGTCGCAGCAGGGCTTTGAGGTCAAATGAGTCATTGCCCGACAGCAACAGTGGCAGCATTTCTTTTGCTAGGAGTATGCCCTTGATGTCGTCGGAGGATTCGCCGACCACAGGGAAGCGCGAATGCTGGGAGCTGATAACCACTTTGAGGACCTGTTCGAGGCTGAAGTCGTCGTCAATAATGACCATTTGCGAGCGTGGGATCATAATCTCCCGGGCCTGCTGATCGGATACTTTTAGCGCCCCTTCCATAATTTGTAGCACGCTGGCATCGATAATCGATTCATTCTCCGCACTGCGCAACATATCGGCAACGTCTTCACTGTTGCGTGGCGTTTGAGAAAAGGCCCGACCAATCCGTTCAAAAAGGGATTTTTCGGGTGCGCCATTGGCTGTATCTTCATTCATTGTTAGTTGCTCGTGACTTCAATAGGGTCGTCGGAGGACTCGTCGAGAATCCGGTAGGGGGGAGGAAAGTCTAAAACTAGCATAATCGCTGTTTCTAAACTCTCCATCTGCTCGGCGTCGTGATCTTCAATATGATCGTAACCGAGCAGGTGCAATACGCCATGGGTCACTATATGTGCCCAATGTGCGTCGATAGTTTTGTGTTGTTCGGAGGCTTCCCGGGCTACCACCGGGGCACAGATAACCAGATCGCCGAGAATCGGCAATGGCTCAGGGGTGACTGCATCAAAGGGGAAGCTGAGAACATTGGTGGCACCGCTTTTAGCGCGGTAGCGCTGATTGAAATCGGCACTTTCTTGCTCGTCGACAATACGAATGCTCAGTTCGCATTCGTCCCGCTCGTCACGTATGGCAGCGCTTACCCAGCGCTTAATACTGTCTTCGTCGGGTGAATCTTCAGAGGCACAGGCCTTCTGAATGTCGATAGATAAATTCATGTATGGGTTATTTATTCAGTTTTCTCGTGGGCATCATAGGCATCTACGATGCTTTGGACAATAGGGTGACGAACAACATCACGAGAAATGAAGTGGGTAAAGCTCACTTCTTGCACATCTTTTAGCACTTCACAGGCGTGAACCAGTCCGGAATTGACGCCTCGGGGCAGATCAACCTGGGACATATCACCAGTGATAACCGCTGTTGAGCCAAAACCGATGCGGGTTAAAAACATTTTCATCTGCTCGCGGGTGGTGTTCTGGGCTTCGTCGAGCAAAATGTAGGCGCCATTGAGAGTGCGGCCACGCATATAGGCTAGCGGTGCTATCTCAATGACATTGCGCTCCTGGAGTTTTGCCACGGTTTCAAAGCCAAGCATTTCATGCAGTGCGTCATAGAGCGGGCGCAGGTAGGGATCGACTTTTTGCGCTAGATCCCCGGGCAAAAAGCCCAGTCGCTCGCCAGCTTCTACTGCTGGGCGAACCAGCAGAATGCGCTCAACTTCATCTCGGAGTAGTGCTTCGACTGCGCAGGCAACCGCTAGATAGGTCTTGCCGGTGCCGGCGGGCCCAATACCAAAATTGACATCGTGGGTCTGAATCGCGCGCACGTAGCGCTGCTGATTGAGGCCGCGGGGTTTGATATTGCCTTTTTTGGTGCGAATAACGCTAAAGTTCTCTGCGTTCTCTATAGGCTGTGGGCTACTCACTGGGGGTGTTTGCATAAACGACGCCTCTTTACGAGATGGTTTGCCTGTGGAATTGGTTTGCTCTCTAGAATGCTTGTTCGAGGGCTGATTGGGTGGCTGCTTCTCAGACTGCTGCTCAGGCGATGTCTGGCTCTGGCTCAAACTCTGGCGCAAATTAAGGTGTACCTCTTCGGCAGACAGCTCAGCGTAATGTGCGGTTTGTTGATAGAGGTTATAGATAACTGCAGTGGCTTGATTGGCTGCTGCAAGATCGCCATAGGCGGCAAAGAAATTGTCTCGCGAGCGAATATCAACGTCGAGGCGCTGTTCGATAAGGCGAATATTTTCATCAAATTGGCCACAGAGTGCGGCAAGACGGCGAGCATCATTGGGCTCGAGAGTGAGCGTCGAGGCAGATGGTTGATTATCCGATCTTTTCAATGAGTGCTTTTGTACCTTAAGTTACGAGAAGATGTTACTAGCATAGCGCGATCTGTGAAGCAGGGTAAACCCTTTATCTTGCTCAAATAGTATAACAACTTGATCTCTTAACCTGTTTGCTTATATACCGACTGGCTAGGCTAATTCGCCACGCAGAGAGTTGCGCAGTGCCTCGGTGACAATACTGTCGACAAAGGTGCCTATCAGGGCGTGATTATCGCTGCGGAAATTAACCACGCGATTATTCTCTGTACGCCCCTGAAGCTGCCCCGGATCTTTCTTTGAAATGCCGGTGACCAGCAGTTTTTCACGCTTGCCCACCATCCGTCGACTGATCTCGGCAGCATTCTGACTAATGCGATCCTGAAGGATTTTAAGGCGCTGCTTTTTCACTGCTTCCGGCGTGCTATCTGGCAGATCTGCGGCGGGCGTTCCAGGTCTGGCGCTGTAGATAAAGCTAAACGAGGTATCAAAGCCAATATCACTGATCAACTTCATAGTGGCTGAAAAGTCCTCTTCGCTCTCATTGGGGAAGCCAATAATAAAATCTGAAGAGATACTGATATCTGGGCGCACTTCCCGTAGTCGGCGGATTTTTGACTTGTACTCAATTGCTGTATGGCCGCGTTTCATGGCCATCAAAATTTTATCGGAGCCGCTCTGTACCGGCAGATGCAGATGACTGACTAACTCAGGCACGCGGGCGTAAACCTCGATCAGGCGATCGGAAAATTCCACTGGGTGCGAGGTTGTGTAGCGGATTCTATCTATGCCCTCGATATCAGCCACGTAGGGCAATAACTCGGCAAAATCGCAAATTGAGCCATCGGGCATCTCGCCGAGATAAGCATTGACGTTTTGACCCAGTAGATTAACTTCCCGAACACCCTGGTCGGCTAGGGCGCTAATCTCGACGAGCACATCGGCCATGGGGCGACTGACTTCTTCTCCGCGGGTGTAGGGCACTACGCAAAATGAACAGTACTTGGAGCAGCCTTCCATAATCGAGACAAAGGCGGATACACCGTCGGCCTCTGGTGTTGGCAGGCGATCGAATTTTTCAATTTCCGGAAAGCTGATATCGACAACCACTGTGCCATCGGCTTTGCTTGTCTCCATCATCTCTGGCAGGCGATGCAGAGTCTGTGGGCCAAATACAAGATCGACAAAGGGTGCGCGCTTGGCAATTGCCGCGCCTTCTTGGCTGGCGACACAGCCGCCCACGCCAATAATTAAATCCGGATTAGCTTCTTTTAAATGTTTCCAGCGACCGAGCTGATGAAACACTTTCTCCTGTGCCTTCTCGCGAATTGAGCAGGTATTGAGCAGGATAACGTCCGCCTCTGCTGCATCGTCCGTGGCAACCATCTGATGGCTGTCGCCGAGCAAATCACGCATGCGCGCAGAATCATACTCATTCATTTGGCAGCCATGAGTAACGATATGGAGCTTTTTAATCGGTTTAATTGCAGTTTCGGTCATCGAGTTGGTTAATCTTTGATCAATTAAAGAGGTCGAGCATTATAGCCCTGCACGCCCAATTCGCAACATAAAGCCGCTAATTAGGGGCGCCATTTAATGGCGCTATATAAAAACATCCTGTGCTATTATTGACGCCCTTTAAACGCACCGAATTGGCAGAAAATTCATGTCCAGTGAACCCATCTATCGAATCACCTTTTTTAATCAGGGACAGGTCTACGAAATCTATGCACGTCACGTGTTCCAGAGCGATCTCTGGGGCTTTCTCGAGGTGGAAGAATTTATATTTGGTGAGCGCTCGCAGATGATTGTTGATCCTGCCGAAGAGAAACTAAAAAATGAGTTCTCCGGAATCAAGCGCAGCTTTATTCCCATGCAGTCAATTGTGCGCATAGACGAAGTGGAAAAAGAGGGAACCTGCAAAATTACCGAAGCCAGCGCCCAGCCTTCCGGTGGCAATGTAAGGCCATTTCCGTTCCCGTCGATGGCCTCAAGCAAGCCGTCTAAAGACTAGCGCGCAAGTGTATTTAGTAATTGTGGGTTGCGGGCTTAACCATGTATCGCTTGAGCCCATTATGATAAAGTTTACGGGCTACAGATCTGCCCGCAAATCGCTATTACTGACCGTGATTTCGAAATCAAAAAAACAGAGGTGCCAATGACAGAAGAAGCGCTCGATCTACTGCCCTACGAATTTGCCCGGGTCAACCGAGTACTTTTGCGCACCGCTGAAAGTGATCTGTTATTGGCGCCAGGTGCGCCAGATTGGGCTGTCAGTGAAGTTGTTCGTATGAGCAATGGCGCTCTGGCTGTCCAGGCTGTCCCCGATCAAGAGTTCGACGCTCAGCTAAGCCAGATTTACAGCGGTCGACAGAATTCCTCTGAATCAGTAATGGCGGACATGAAAGACTTTGTCGACATGGAGTCTGCCGCCGCCGAACTTGAAGATGCTGGTGATCTGTTAGATGCCGAGAACGATGCGCCAATTGTGCGCCTGCTCAATGCAGTGATCGCCGAATCCCTAAAAGAAAATGCCTCCGATATTCATATCGAACCCTACGAGAAAGAAGCGCTGGTGCGTTTTCGTCTCGATGGTGTATTGCGCACAGTGCTGTCTCCCTCGATTCAAATTGCTCCGCTGCTAATTTCGCGCATTAAGGTGATGTCGAAGCTGGATATTGCCGAGCGTCGCTTGCCGCAGGATGGCCGCATGAGTGTTCGCCTAGGTGGCCGCAGTATAGATCTGCGTGTTTCCACTATGCCCTCCAGTCATGGGGAGCGGGTAGTGATGCGACTGCTGGACAAAGATGCAGGCAAGCTAAAGACCGATGATCTGGGGATGCCCCAGGAAACCAAAGCCCAGCTGGTTGATCTGGTGTCCCGGCCCCACGGTATTATTCTGGTCACCGGGCCCACAGGTTCGGGTAAAACCACTACGCTCTATGCCGCCCTGCAGCAGATGGATCGTCAGCAGCGCAATATTATGACTGTCGAAGATCCAGTGGAATACGACCTTCCCGGTATTAGCCAGACGCAGATTAATCTTCGCGCCGGTATGACCTTTGCCCGCGGCCTGCGCGCTATCTTGCGGCAGGATCCGGATGTGATTCTGATCGGTGAGATTCGCGACGGCGAAACCGCCGAAATTGCCACCCAGGCCAGTTTGACCGGTCACCTGGTGCTCTCAACCCTACACACCAATACTGCCGCTGGCGCCATCACGCGACTGCAAGATCTTGGTGTCGACAGCTTTTTGCTCGCCTCCACTGTCCGTGGCATAGTCTCTCAGCGTTTGCTGCGTAAACTCTGCACCGGTTGTCGCGTAGCCGAACAGCCCAATGAATTTAATCGCAACCTGCTGCAACTGCAGCCCGGCGAAGAGACCTTTCAGTCCTCCGGTTGTGCTGAGTGTAATAACACAGGCTTCAAAGGCCGTCAGGCACTCTTTGAGCTGGTCTCAGTAGATGCCAATCTACAAACCCTGATCCACGAAAATGCAGGCGAATTAGAGCTTGAAAGTGCGATTCGCAAAACTGTGCCCAGTATCCGCGATGCCGGCTTCGAATTGGTGCGCCGAGGCGTCACCACAATCGAAGAAGTGCTTCGTGTCACCAGCGTTTAACGCAGGGCCTAATCATGCCAGCCTTTGACTATGCAGCCTATGACCCCTCGGGTAAGCAAGTAAGCGGTGTTATCTCCGCCGACTCAGAGCGCCATGCGCGACGCCTGCTAAAAGAAAAAAAGCTGCTGCCGTCAAAGCTCTCGGAAGTCAGTCAAACCCAGACTAAAAAGTCCGGGTCTCGCCGTGAAGCGCGAGTGAATAATTTTGATCTGTCGCTACTGCTGCAGCAGCAGGCGATTCTGATTGAGTCTGGTCTGCCATTAGAAGACGCCCTGCGTATGACCATCGAGCAGGCCGAGACTGAAAAGCAGCGCCGTATGCTGCAGAGCTGGCGTAGTGAGATTATCGAAGGCCGCAGTTTCTCCGAGGCTCTGCGTCGCTCCCCCTACAAAATCCCCGAGAGCATTGTCGCTGGCATTAGTGTGGGTGAAGAGAGCGGCCATCTGCACAAGGTGTTAATGCGCATCGCCGAAGATCTTGAAAGCAGCGCAGAAAACCGCAAGACCATCAGTCGCGCCATGATCTACCCCGCGACACTGATCAGTACCTCGATTATTGTCGTCGCCATTATGATGGTTTGGGTAGTGCCCAAAATTACAGCTATTTTTATAAGCTCCAATCGTGAACTGCCACTGATCACACGGATCGTTGTTAATCTCAGTGAATTTACTCAGAGCTATGGGCTGTTTGTGTTAATTCTACTGGTCGGGCTTTATCTGGGTTTCGTCCAGGCCATGAAAGACCCTCAACGCAATCAGCGCTGGCACGAGTTTATGCTGACCATGCCCGGTCTTGGGCGCTGGATTCGCATGGCCAATATTGCTGACTGGTCCCGCAGTCTCGGTGTGCTTTTAAGTAACGGTGTGCCGGCATTGGCGGCGCTGAAAATCTCCTCATCTGTGGTCACCAACCTCTATCTACGCAGCAAAATGGAAGGGGTTACTGAGGCTATGCGTCAGGGCTCTACCCTGCATAAAGCATTGCTTGAAGGGGATGTGGGTAGTGGTTTTTTAGTGCATATGGTGGGCAGCGGTGAGGCTTCTAGTGAGCTGGATAAGATGCTGTTGCGGGTCTCGGATTATTATTCTCTGCGGCTGAATAATGCGGTGGAAGTGTTTTTGAAGCTGATCAATCCGATTTTGATTATTTTTATGGGGGTGATTATTCTCTCAGTAGTGGCAGCAGTGATGCTCCCAATAATGGACATGAACAATATGATCTAATTGTGGGGGATCTTTTTCCCCATGGCGGCGTTGAAAATGTACTCAATCGGTCACTTACAACAAGTAAGCTCCCTCATTACGTGCATTTTCGCCTTGCCCTGGGAAAAAATCTCTCCCCACAATAGTGCGAACGAACGAGTTATATTGTCCTGTGGCGGCGTTGAAATTTCAAATCAGTCGGTCATTTACTACAGGTAAACTCCCTCGTGATTGGAAATTTCGCCTTGCCACAGAACAAAAGCCCTGCTCGTAATCGTTCTAAATCGAATTGGGTCGATATAAATTTTTGTTGGTGATTTGCCTGCAGAGTAGAAATATATTTAAGGGGTTTGGAAATGGTATTTAGGAATAAACAGGCGGGTTTTACGCTGATTGAGATGATGGTGGTGGTGGTGGTGATTGCGCTGTTGGGTGCGATGATTGGGCCGACCCTGTTTAAGAAGGTGCAGCAGGCGGAGCGGACGCGCATTGCTCAGGATATTCGTGTGATTGAGGGGGCGCTGAAGTTTTATCGTTTGGATAACTATCGCTATCCGAAACAGAGCCAGGGTCTCGATGCCTTGATGAGTAATCCCGGCGGTGCAGATAATTGGAATGGTCCCTACCTTGAGAAGCACCCAACGGATCCCTGGGGTGAGGCTTACCAGTACAGCAACCCAAGCCAGCATGACAAAGATATTGATGTCTATACGCTGGGGGCCGACGGCCAGCAGGGGGGCGAAGGCTCTGAAGCGGATTGGGGCAACTGGAACATAAAATAGTATGAGGTCTTCCCCGGGTCGCCAAGCTGGTTTTACGCTGATCGAGATTGCGGTGGTGGTGGTTATTCTCGCCACCATGTCGGGGATGAGTGTGTTTGCGATTAATCAGGCCTTTGATCGACGCTACCAGAGTCAGGCCGAGAATTTGCTCACCTGGCTCAATCAGCTCTCCGAGCAGGCTGCCCTTGAGGGTGTGGCCTATGGCATAGTGGGCGATGCCGATGAGCCTCAGGAGAGTGAAAAATTACAGCCAGTGGCCTATTTTCGGCAGCACTGGTTTGTCACTAACTACCCTGAGGCGTTTGTTCTCGACGATGAGGCCAGGGCAGAGTGGACGGTCTATCCTAGCGCCGAATACGATGAGATTGAAGATCCTTTGGCCGCCGAAGAAGATGCTCTGATACCCCTAGTGGCTATGTTGCCAGATGGCTTTATGGAGCCAGACGGTGAGTTGTTATTGAGCTTTTCTTCAAGTCCTTTGACCTACAGCTACAGTTGGGATGATGAGAGTTCATCGATGGTTATGAAGAAGATATCAAAACCATGAAAAGTGCTCATTCCTTTCGCGGCGCTCGTGGTTTTACCCTAATTGAAGTGGCTGTTGCCCTGGCGATTCTCGGCTGGGTAATGGGCAGTGCGCTCTATTTGGTGCAGCAGTACGCCGATGAGCGCATTCGTCTGCGTGAGCAATTTTATTCATCCCAGGTATCTTGGAATCGCCTTTTAGAGCGCTATCAGGATTCGGAAAAGTGGCTGCTCAGCGATCAGAGTTCCGGTCGACCAACCAAAGGTGTGGCCAGTCAGGGCGGACAGGAATGGCGCTGGCAGGTGGAGATCAAAGAAGCCATGGGCAATGACCTCTATCGCTATCAGGCGAAAGTGGGTGCCAGCGGCGCCGAGCGCGATAGTGCAAGGCTGTTTGTCTATCTGGTTGAGAAAAACTGATGTTGGTGGCGGCGCGTTCGCGTAGCCCTCAGTTCGGGAGAGGTCGTCACTCTGGCTTTACGCTGATCGAAGCGGTGGTTTCACTGATGCTGCTGGCAGTGATGTCGGTGATGTCCTATCAGGCCGTCGAGGTGATTCTCGGGGCTAATGACCGCAGTCGCGGTCAGCTTGAGGATGAGTCGCAACTGCATCGCGCCTGGCAAGTGATCAGCCGCGATATTATGCATCTGCGGCCGCGGGCTTTTGCTGATGGCTTGGGCGGAGTAGAGCGCGCATACATAACCGATCCCAGTGAGTTTGGCCTGCGTTTCAGTCGTGGTGGTGGCCCCATGGTGCGTTCAAACCCCACGGGCATCAGCCGCATTGAATACCGCATCAACAGTGAGGATCAGCTGGAACGTCTGTCTTGGCCGATTACCGCATCGGCACTGAACGTTGAGGGCAATCGCGTGATCTTGGTCAATGATGTGGACGACGTAGAGATCGAGCAATTCTCTAGGGGCAATATTTTTTCCCCTGACTGGCCACCGATTAACGAAAGCCATCATCTGCTCAGTTTGCCAAGAATGATTCGCATCACCATCATATTGGGAAATGGCTCTGAGACCTCAAGACTATTGCCGGGGCTCGACTTTGACCCCAATCCAACTTCTGGGTCGACGGGCTCAGGTACGGGCTCGACTCCAGGTGGAGGCACGGGTGCCAATGGAAACTAAACTGGCATCACCGATTGGCTTAGGCTCTGGTTCTCGCCCTCAGCGACAGGGCGGCGTGGCGCTGCTGGCAACGCTTATTTTAGTGTTGGCGCTGACATTGATTCTCGGCAATATATTTTATCGTCACCAGATTGATGTCTCACAGGCCACTGGTTCACTGCATGGTGATCAGGCGGTGTTGTTAGCGATCAGCGCTGAGAGCTGGGCCAGAGATCTGCTTGCTTCGCATAATGATGACCTAACAGTGGACCATTTCGGTGAAGACTGGGCTCAGGCGATCCCCTTATTGCCCGTTGATGGCGGCACCATTGTCGGCTGTCTGGTGGATCTTGAATCCCGGGTTAATATTAATAATTTTTCCTCATACACCGATTCCAGCTTGAGAGCAGAGCGCAAAGCCGACGCCATGGGCCTGGTTAAAGTATGGGAGAGCCTGCTCCAAAACATGGATTTCATAGTTGATGAAAGCCGTGTGTCGGTGCTTGTTGACTGGCTCGATAAGGGTGATGAGTTAATTGGCCCCGCCGGTGCAGAGCAGTCGGATTACAGCGGTTTTAGCCCGCCGCGTTTTCCAGCTAATACCGATATAGCCGATACCGCGGAGCTGGCTGCTATGGCCGGCTACAGTCTGGCCGAAGTGCAGCGCCTAATGCCTTTTATTAGTGCCTTGCCTGGCCTCACAACAATCAATATCAATAGCGCGCCTGAGCCGGTATTGATGGCTCTGAGTGGCAGTCTGGGTGTTGATTTTGTCGACATGGTTATAGATAACAGACCTTTTTTGACTCTCCAAGAATTTTATCAGGTCATAGATATTCGCCTGATGGTCGGTGAGCCGGCACTGGCTATACGCTGGCCCGCTAAGCTAATTGATGTGAAATCAGATTTTTTCCAACTTAATCTTGAAGTCACATTAGGGCAGTCAAGACTGGAGGTAAAAAGTATAATGCACCGCGGCACAAATGGCCGCCCAGTAGTGATTCGCAGGGAGATAACGGTTGTACCCGCAGGCGTCACAACTGTACCATCAAGACCTAATGACGCCGATGACGAAAATGCGGATGATTTTGTGGGTTCAGGAAGCGATAGATTTCGAGATCAAGATGAATATGACCGAGAGTATTACCTGCGTCCGATCTGTGAAATCGCCGATAGCTATGCAGATGGCGCTTTAAACGCCACTATAAACAACAATACAAATAGTAATAATTAGGAATGGGTAACAATGACATTATCTGTTGATCATCTTCACCACCTAGACCGGCATTTGCTCGGCGGTGGTGACGTAAACAGAGCGATGGCGCTATGGGTGCCGTCCCAGCGCATCTGCTTGCATGTCATTGAAGCGCCTACTGCACCACAGCGTAAATGGGCCGAGTTAATTCCCTGGATCCTCGAAGACCGTATTTTGCAGCCAGTAGATGAAATGCACTTTGTTCTCGGTAACAGTTTTATCCAAGAGGGCAAAAAGCAGCTTAGAGTCTCGGTTATCAGCAAACAGGATCTCCGTGAATGGTTGCGCATTGCCGACAATGCTGGTGTTGCTACCACTGCTATGGTGCCAGATTATCTGGCCCTGCCCTTTGAGTCGGGTCGCATTAGCATGGCCTGGCGCGAGGGTCTGTTTTTGGTGCGCAGCGACACTGACAGTGGTTTTTCTGCGGCTCCAGACCTGGCTTGGTTATTAGTACGCCGTCTGCTGGAGCGCGCCGATATTGCGCCGCGACTGTCTATTTCACTACCTGATGCAGCTTTGATCCCCGAAGATCTACGCGACGGGGCTGACGTCAATGATGCTGAGATTGACTGGCAGTTTTCTGATATGCCCATGTCAGCCAATCTGTTGACCGGTGAGTTCAAGCCCCAGAGCAACCAGTTATCCCCATCCTCATGGATGTCGACTGCAGCCCTTTTAGTGCTGGCAATAGTGCTTGGTTTTGGTTATTTACAGCTCTCCAATGTCCGCATTGAAGAGCGTATTGCCGAACTCGAGACTCAGGCCAGCGCCGGTTTCAGCAATTTGTTTTTAGGCAAGCGTGCGAAGCCAGAAGATATCCGTAGCAGCGGTGAGCTGTTAATAGCGGATATGTTTAAGCAGCGCGAGAGCTTGCAGGCCCCTGTTATGAAAGCGCTTGTAGCTTTAGATCCTATGATGACTAACTGCGGTTGTGAGTTAGAGGCTCTTACTGCTAGTGATTCCGGCGTCAGTCTGGCGCTAAAAAATGTTGCCTCAGGAAAGGTTAAGGCTACCACTCTGCCTGGTTTTAAATTGGATCGACAAGCCGCTGGCGGCGTCACAACACTGACATTGCGCAAGGGGAACCAGCGATGAAAGGGTTGAATCTTGTGAATGGGATTAGTAATTGGTTCGCACAGCGACAGCCACGTGAACGCGTGATTCTCAGCGCTGGTGCAGTGTTTGTCTCTATAGCTCTGGTCTATCTGGCTCTATTACCCAGCATTGAACGATCTACTGAGCTGCAAGAGCGTCATCAGATTCTGCAAGCTGACTTGCAATGGTTGAGTGAACAGAGTGGCAGCGTCAGCCGATTGAGTAATAGCTGTGTCGATAAAACGATTAAAACAGGCGCTGCCACCGATGTTATAAACCGTCTGATTCGACGCAATCAGATCAAGCTGAGCAATATCGCCGAGCGGGCTGAGGGCAAATATGTACTCAATATTGAAAGTACCAGTGCCAACCGCTTACTGCAGTTAGCGCACCAGTTGGCCTGCCAGGGGCTGACAACAAATGCCCTCGACATCAGCCGCTCTGAGAATGCAGAGACGACCTATGCCGTGCGCATGGAGGTTCAGCATGTCGAATAATCGCCTTAGAGTGCAGGCCTATCTGCAACGCTCTATATCGGCTTCGCCAGCGCAAAAATTACTCTTACTTAGCAATGCGTTGCTGATAGCCGTAATACTGATATTACTTATTGCCCTGGCTCTGTCCTTCGCAGAATCAAAGTCCACTGCCAAAGCCCTGTCTCGAGTATCGACTCCAGCGGTGGCCAGTTTGCGCTGGAGCTGGTTTAGCGGGACTGCCGTCACGGCAACCACTATAGAGCTGAATTCTAGCAATTTCGCCGATGCGGATGTTAACGCTAAACTTCTTGGCGTCATGCTCAGTGAGACCATTTCCTCCGCGACTATCTCCTTTAGTGGACGGCCGGAGCAGGTTTACCATATTGGTGACAAGCTTGGCTCGTCCATAGTGATTAAACAGATACAGCCATTTCGGATTATCGTTGAGCAAAACGGTGCCAAGCGGCAAATCCTGCTGAAGAAACCAGACAATGTTATGCAGACTGAGCAGGCGCCTGAGGGCTACAGTGACAATCAATCTGCAGATGAAGGTTTTGCCATGGCCAATATGTTTGGTGCGCTGCCGGTTAAAGTGGATAACTATGGCAGCGGCTTTAAACTCAATAAGCTGTCCAATGAAATGAAAATGTTGGCCGATATTGAAGACGGCGACGTGGTTGTAGATATTGGCGGCACCGGAGTGCAGGAGCTGATGTCGGATCCCGCAGGCTGGATTCAGTACAGCAGCCAGACCAGTTTGCCTGTGACAGTGATACGCAACGGTGAAGAAGTGGTGCTCTATGTTAATGCCGCGAGCTTGTCGGCCAAAATGTTACCGAAGTTCGGATTGAACTAGCTATAAAGTCACTAAATATAAATAGTACATAAATAAAATGAGAATAATAATGACCGGCCAGAAGAAGACTTTTGCCAAACGAACCATCCGCCTGCTGGGAGCCTTAAGCATTGTGCTGAGCATGATTGCAGAGGTTAGTGCCGGCGAAGTGGTGCGAATTAATTTCCGTGATGCGGATATTCGCAGCGTCATCGAAAGCGTTGCAGAAATTACAGGCAAATCATTTGTTCTCGATCCGCGCGTAAAAGGCAAGGTCACCATTATTGCTCCCGAGGCAATCGATTCAGACCTGCTTTATCAGGCGGTACTTTCAGCTATTCAGGTGCAGGGCTTCCAGGCAATCGAAGATGGCGTAGTGACACGTATAGTGCCGTTTAACCAAGCATTTAACTTTGCCGGTGGCGAAGGCGATAATCAGCTGATCACCAAAGTGCTTCAAATCGAGCATGTTCAGGTCGCCACACTGGTTCCTGTACTTAAACCAGTAATGAGTTCTGGTGCACGACTCAATGCCTTTTCGCAAAGTAATTCTATGGTGGTCACCGATGTGCAGTCCAATATTCTGCGTCTTGAATCCCTGATCGCAGAGCTTGACGACCCAGCCTTAAATGCCGTTGAAGTGATTAGCCTTAAACATATTTCAGCTGGTGAAGCCGTGTATATCGCTGGCCAATTAAAGCAGCTGCAAAAGCAGGAGCTGTCTCTGGTTGAAGACGGCATGAATAATCGCGTAATTGTCAGCGGTCCAGCTTCTGCTCGTCGCGCATTTAAAGCGATGTTGAAAACTCTGGATCAGCCCTCGACGAAAAAGGGCAGCGTCGAGGTTATCTATCTAGATTATGCTCGCGCCGCGGAAATGAAGCCGATCGTTGAAGGCATGTTGCAGTCCGATGTGTTTCTTCAGCTTGCCGGCGAAGCTGTGGCGGATAAGAAAGCTAAAACGGCCTATCAGATTCAAATCGATGAGCTCAATAACGCTCTGGTTGTAGCTGCCCCCACCTCGGTTATTCGCGAGATTAAAAATGTCGTGGCGCAGCTCGACCGCTCACGACCTCAGGTATTGATTGAAGCGGTTATTGCCGAGCTGTCAGAAGAGCAGGCCAACGAGCTAAGTTCGCAGCTTGCTTACAGCAGTAAAAATCGTGGTGGTTATCTAACTAATTTTGATGGGCTGTTGGCGACATTGACTGGAATAGGAGTTTCGGGCGTTGATCCTACACTTGATCAGTTTGCTGGCATACCGAATAAAGTGTTGGCTGTGGCCGGTGACTTTGATCCCACCTCAGGGAAAGGTATTGGCTTGCTAATCCAAGCGTTGAAAACCGATGGCAGCACCAAGATTCTCTCAACCCCCTCAGTGGTTACTCTAGACAATGAAGAGGCGACGTTAACTGTGGGTGAAGAAGTGCCCTTTCAGACTGGTAGCTTTACCAGCAGCAATAATGGCAGCAGCAACCCGTTCACCACAATTAATCGTGAAGAAGTGGGTATTAAGCTCAAGGTAAAACCGCAAATCAGCAAAGGCGATTCGGTACGTTTGGAGATAGAACAGGAAAGTTCTAAGGTTAAAGTGGGTAGCGGAGGTGTAGGCCTACAGACCACCTCAAAAAGTACCATGCAGACCAATGTATTGATTCAGGATGGCGAGATGTTGATCCTCGGTGGATTAATCGAAGATCAGACCGGTGGCAGTGCCAGTAAAGTACCGCTGCTGGGGGATATTCCGTTGCTTGGTCGCCTGTTTCGCTCAACCGCGAAAAAGGACTCTCAGTCGGTATTGATGATGTTTATTCGTCCAACGATTATTCGCACCGCGGAAGATGCGCGCAAGCTGTCTGACAGTAAATACCGCCATCTGATCAAGCGCGATATGGACAGCGAAGACAACGGCTCGATTCAGCCAATGCTCGACGAGTTTATCAATCAAGGGCAGGACCAAAACTAATATTAAGACAAAGCTGAGGCGCTATGAGCATCTACCTGCAACATTTTGCCCTTGCCCGAGAGCCATTCTCGATTGTGCCTGATCCTGGGTTTCTCTATCCCAGTATCTATCACCGCCAAGCGGTCGCCCATTTAAAATATGGTCTTGACCGCGAAGGTGGGTTTATTCTACTGACCGGTGAAGTGGGTACAGGCAAGACCACCCTGACCCGCACCATGATCAAACGCATTCCGCCCCATGTTCGTGTTGCCTACATTCTCAACAGCAAGCTCAATGTCGCCGATGTGCTAGCCAGCATCTGCGATGAGTTGGATATAGATCTGCCCGATGCCTCTGAGCTGTCGCTGACCAAACAGTCTTTCACTAAGCAGTGCATAGATGCGCTGAATCGCAATTTGCTCGCCGCTCACGCGGAGGGCAAGAAGACCCTAATTGTTCTCGAAGAAGCCCAGAACCTGACCCCGGAAGTGCTGGAAACTCTGCGTCTGTTGAGTAATCTTGAAACCAGCACCCATAAACTTTTACACATATTGTTGGTCGGCCAGCCCGAGCTTTTGGATATTCTCGCCCAGCAAGAACTGCGCCAGTTAAACCAGCGGGTAGTCTCCCGATTCCATTTATCGCCCCTGGATAAAGATGATCTGTCTAACTATATCAATCATCGACTGCATCGTGCCGGCGCCAAAAGAGCGATCTTCGACAGCGGCTGTGGGGCGGCTTTATTTCGTCTTACTGGCGGTGTGCCACGGCTGATTAATCTGGTTTGTCATCAGTCCCTAGTCGCAGCTTATTCCACCGGTGCCCAGACTGTTTCGGCAAAGCTGATTAAGAAAGCCGCCAGTGAAATTCTCAGCGAGGGAAAGAAGTCTTCAGGAATAAAATTCTGGTTGTTGGGAATTGTTGTCGCACTAGTGTTGAGTGCTGGGCTGATATTTAAGCCGGGTCCAGCAGCATTATTGAATCAAACTTTTCCGGCCATGGTGCAATTGGACGCAGAGGAAGAACCGCTTCCGGCTGTTATTGACCAACAGCTCGAGGCCTTTAATAACCAGCCCATTGCCCAACTTGATGAGGTGCTGGAGGACGTGTTAGAACCATTGCTCCCAGAGCCAACTATCGAGGTTCCAATTGAACAAGAAATTAGTCCACAACCAGAGGAGCTAGCCCGGCAGACTAATGTTAACCCCTTTGTTGGCCTGTTAGCCCTCTGGGGTGCCGAAGCTGCAGATATTTACAGTGAAGAAGAACTGACAGCAGTTGCCAGTCTGACTAATTTGCGTAGTGAAAAAGTCAGACTGACTGATATGGCTGCCCTGGAGCAGATCAACCGTCCTGGGATTGTTTGGCTGTTAGAAGAAACCGGTTATTTAAAAGCCTATGTCCTAGAACAGTTGGCTGTTAGCGAGATTAGATTGCAGGATAGACAGGGTGCTGTAGATATGCCAATGGAGGATTTTCTCCAGCGCTGGAATGGCAGCTACCTTTATTTGTGGCGTCCACCACAGAGCTATGTCTCGCCATTAAGTGCGACTAATTACGGTATTGCCAATATCAGCAACCCAGAGTTAATTGATTGGCTTCAGGCACAGCTTGTCTCTCTGGATAACAGCAGCGATATCATTATCAGTGGTGGTCGTTATACCGCAGCAATCGCACAGCAGGTGCTGGATTTTCAGCAGCAGCAGGGTCTGGTGGTTGACGGGATTTTGGGGCGCGAGACATTGATGCGTTTGGCTCAGTTAAGCGATGAGAATATTCCGCTTCTGAGAGAGGCTACTAGAGAAACTACTAGAGAGACCAACTAATGTCTTATATTCTCAATGCCTTAAAAAAAGCCGAGCATGAAAGATTGCGTGAAGAACCGGAAAATCTCGATGACTTTGTTAACGCTGGCTGGGATCCCTATGAAAAAACTGTAAAAACTTCTGCCGGATATTGGTTGCCGGTGGCCATTGTGGTGATTGCGGGCGGGCTGTTTTACGGGTTCTCAAGTCTAACGTCTCAGGTCGAGATAAGTTCTACAGCTGCTGTTTTAGAGGTTGAAAAAGCCGTTGTAGCTAGCTCAACTTCAGAGACAATTGTCGAGCGCCCTGCAGTGGTAGAAAAGCCTGAGATTTTATCCCCTGATAACCCAGTAGCCATTGCTACGCCAGTGGTGAATACTTCATTGCCAGATGTGAGTATTACAGGCCATATCTTTATTCGCAGTGGCTCGCGACTGAACCGAATCTTTGTCGGCGAAAGCACCTACCATGTAGGCGACAGCCTAGATTCAAACTGGGTGATTGAGGCAATCAATAGCGACAGTCTAGAGCTTCGCTCGGGAACCCAGACTACAGAACTGCCGCTGCGATAAGGATATCAGCGGCTAGTCAGAAAACACTTCAAGGCCAGACTCTTTGCCGCGATCGAAACGCTTGGCACGACGATAGGGGAACACATCGAGCACAAAGCCATCGCGAATTTTCTCCTGCAGGCCCTGCCAAAAATCCACATCGTAGAGATCGCTGTGCATCTCTTCGAACATCTTCCGTGCTTTGGTATTGCCGGAAAAGAATAGTCTAAATTCTTCTGGGAAAATATCGTCCGGACCCACCGTATACCAGGTGCCAGCCTGCATCTCTTCCTCTTCAGTGCGGGGCTGTGGAATCTTGCGGAAGTTACAGTCTGTAAGTGCGGCGATTTCATCGTAATCGTAGAACACCACGCGGGCGTGACGGGTTACACCAAAGTTCTTTAAAGGCATATCCCCAGGAAAAATATTGGCTGCTGCCAATTGCTTAATACAGTTTCCATACTCTTCCATGGCACTGCGGATCTCTTCGTCACTGGCCGACTCCAGATAGATATTTAACGGCGTCATATAACGTTCGGTATAGAGATGTTTAATCACCAGCTTGTCACCGCGAACCTCAATGCTTGAGGCTGCAACCTTCTGCAGTTCCTCGAGCAGCGCTGGTGAAAAACGATCCAAAGGGAAAACCAGATTATCAAAATCCTGAGTATCAGCCATACGACCAATGCGGTCGTGTCGAGAAACTAGACGATATTTATCCCGCACTGTCTGGTGAGTCACTTCCTTCGGCGGGGCGAATTTGTCTTTAATGATCTTAAACACAATGTTGTATGAGGGCAGCATAAACACCGTCATCACCATGCCCTTAATACCAGGGGCAATCACGAACTGATCGTTAGAGTCATGTAGATGGTGGACCATCTGGCGATAGAATTCGGTTTTTGCATGCTTCGGAAAACCCAGTGAATTATAGATTTCATAATCCAATTTTTTCGGCATCAATGTTTTCAGAAAATGCGCATACTGATAGGGCAGCGGTGCATCAACCATAAAGTGATTACGGGTAAAGCTGAAAATAACACTCAGGTCATCGGTATTAAAGATCGCCGTATCCACATAGAGCTGACCCTTTTCATTATTCAAAATCACGATGGCCATGGGGAAGGTCTGATCCCCGTCGATTACACGGCCCACCATATAGGCCGCTTTGCTGCGATAAAAAGTGGATTCCAACAGGTCGAACTTGAGATCATCCGGCGAGCCAATCAGGTTGGGTGTCACCTCGCTGCAGAAAACACTGAGGATGCAATCCAGGTCTAGCTCTATATCTTCACCGGGCAGAGAGAACTCTGACTCTTTCAGAATACGACGAAAAATATCCCGCCTATCATTGCCTTCATAGCGCACAAAAATACTGTATTCAGCGGCCGGTGCTTCAATCATATGCGACGAGAGAACATAAATAATATCGTCATTGATCTTGTCGTGATCATGGAGGTCGGCAAACACCGAATTAAAAAAGGTCTCGGCAATTTCAAAATTGGGGAAATTGAAGACAAGCTGTGTATAGGCTTTTTTAGACTCAGCCCAGAGATTCAGATCGGCAATATCTTTATTGGTTACCATACCCAGATACATCACCGTTTGAGCTACCTTGGCCTTATACATCTCAAGGCGATCCACGTTAGCCTGCTGGACACCATGCCAGTCAGCTTTCTCAAAGCGCGCCTTGGCGCTGAGAGTGGAATTCAAATAGTCGGCAAAATAACTGCGAAAGCCATTGAGAATGGTCTTCGCCATACGTCGGGCGGTGGAATTATGAATCAGTGGGGTTTGCGCCATGGGGACAGGTCTCGGCAGGTTAGCTGATGATTAATTTTAGATTAATTCTTATCTTTAGCGCTTGTAGATGGCTCTTATAGATGGCTCTTATAGCTAATTCAAAAGCTGCTTTAAATTATCCAGCTCCGTTAAAGCCTGTTCTTTACTGGCCTTCTTCATGGAGGTCTCGGGCAATGCTGCCGGAGGTTCCACGGTAAACACTTCACCGCCGATTACTCGCTCGCAATACTGCTGATAGGTCTCAGAAAATTGTGGAAAGGCTTGTTTCTCAGCGGTGTTGGCCAGAAAGTGCCAGCCACAGTCACGACCGGCGGCATAGACCGCTGGGTGCGACCATTGTTGCGCTGCTTTCGGGCTCGGCATATTGCACACTTCGAGATAGGCCTTGCGCGGTGAAGGCAGGCCGGCTGGCATACCCACAGTACGGCAGGCATTGATCATTTTATGTAGCGTTGGCAGGTAGTCGTTGTCGGCAATTATTTTTTCCGCGGCCAATAAAATAACTCGTGGGGCAAAATCACCAAGAGTCGACAGCCACAGCTTTTTTGCCATACCAACAGATTCGTTTTTATCGCCAAAGGCCGCGTAATACTGATTGTGATAATTCACGCGAAATAGAGCAAAGGTCTGATTGATCGCGTCAATCAGTTCCGGACTAGCAGGGGCCTTTTTAGCTTGCCCAGCTGCGGTCGGTGAGGTCTTCGACGAAGCTGCGATCTCGGATGCGACCGTTTGGATTAGATCCTTGTTGTTTGCCATGTGCTGTATCCGTTGACGAAGGTTGAATATGTCGCGCCCACTGGCGCTTAACGAATTGAAGAAACTTAGTGCTCCAAGAGCTCTGCGGCATACCATTCTCTTGCCAGTATAAAATAAACTCCGGCACCAACTGCTCGGCGAACTGGCGATTGATATTGGCCATTTGCAGTACATCGTAGACCGAGGCTTTCGGCTGCCACTGAGCTTCAATTTTCCGTGGCATGCTGTCCTGATCCATCATCCCAGTAAAGAACTGCCACTGGCGTCGAATATGCTGGATAAACTTCGAGTCCCAAGTGCTAGAGACATCACCGCGGTCGCGCCAGTAGAGAATAAACTCTGGAATTGAATCTTCAACAAAATTGCTATTGATACCACCCTGACCAATCAAAATCTGCAGGGCATCTCGCGAGGGATGCCATTCGTCGGTGAGAGTGACCTCCTGACGACGGCGATGGGAGGTGGCTTCAGCCTGTTGCCACTGGCGCCAAACCTCTTTAATAAATTTCGACTCCCAGCTGTGGCGCGGCACATTGCGCTCCCGCCAATAGGTAACAAACTGGGGAATCTGCTGTTGGGCAAAGTCCTGAGTCACACCCAACTGACTCAGCTGTCGCACAGCATCCTGACTCGGCTGCCAGCTATTACCCATAGTCTTGGCTGAAGTCGGCATGCCATTGGATGGCACGGCAGTCGAGGCGCTGTGGTTATAAGCGGGCTGCTGGCGTTGGTTACTGTTCTGCTGAGGACTTGGCTGAGAGTTTGATAGCGCACTTGATTGAGAACTTGATTGAGAACTTGATTGAGAGCTCTGAGCAGTACTTGCCGCCACACCATCGTTAAAGGCAAAGCGAAAGTCCCGCTGTGAGGAAAAGGGAGCACCGCCAATCAACAGCAGTCCCTTCTCATGCAAGCCCGCCGAGAGCCGCAGAATATCTTCCTCGCGCCAAAAGGGTGCCAGACTCAGCAGTTTCTCTGAGGCCACCGTAAACCATTCAAAACCTTGGTTTTGCTCAGGCGTGCCATGACTCCGGCACTCCTGTAAAAGTTGCAGCAACACGGTCTCTTCCAGCCCGATGGTAGCGGCCAGAGTAGGTGAAATAGTGATCGGTTTTTCGGGTATCAAAGACATACGATTACTTTATCAGAAAGCCTAGGGATGGACGAGGTTAAGATTTTTTCCGAGCAATTTTTTCTGCTCATTTTTCCTAACCAAATGGGGGCAAATAGCCTTCGCACACAATTCTGTCTATTTAAGTCGCCCAACCCCCACTCACTGGAAACACCTGACCGACAAAACAGTCGGCTGCATCCGAGCACAGATAAGCGGCAAACAATGCATCCTCTCTCAGCGATACCAAACGCCCAAGGGGCACATCATTCTTCAGCCGCTCCTGAAACTTGGGGTTGGCCTTGGTCTCTTCGGGAAAATAGGTAGGGTTATCGACAAAGTTCTGGGCGATGGCATTGATCTGAATACCCTGAGGTGCCATCTCCACACCCATGGCCTTAACATAGGAGAGCTGGGCTCCCCGTGCGGCACTATAAGTAGACGCCCGCTTCATACCCCGCAGTGCCGAGGCGCTGCCCATAACCAAAATCTTGCCCTCCTGACGCGCAATCATCTGTGGCAGAACCGCGGTGCAGAGTCTTGGCATGGGATCGACTACGGCACTAAAGGTTGCTGACCATTCAGCGTCATCCACTAACTCACCTTTGGTAAAGGGCGCGGGAATCGCCAGATTAATCACCAGTACATCTATGCGCCTAGCCTCGTGAACAATCTTGGCAGGCAGAGTGGGATCGGTTAGCCGATTATTGTCGGCTATCACCTCGGCACCCATTTCGGCGAAGACCTCACAGAGGGTCGGGCCCATAAAGGTATCGGCTTGGGTCACTAGGATACGCTTGCCGGCAAGTTGTGAACTGTTCATTGGCTGTCTCCGTTAATGCTTTTAGTTGGCTTGCTTGGCGACGCTTTGCAGCGCTTCCCCAGTCAAACGATTAACCGTCCAGCCTTCCATGGGTACGGCACCTAGGGAATGGTAAAAGTCGATGGCCGGTTGATTCCAGTCGAGAACCGACCATTCCAAACGACCACAGTGTCGCGATACCGCGATCTTGGCGAGATGGGTGAGCAGTGCTTTACCAAAGCCTTTGCCGCGCATACTGTTCTCAACAACTAGGTCCTCGAGATAGATGCCGGGCTGGGCGAGAAAGGTTGAGTAGTTGGTGAAGAACAGCGCCAAACCCACCGGCTTGCCCTGATACTCGGCAATAATCACCTCGGCGCTGGGCCTGTCGCCAAACAGTGTAGCCGCGAGCTTTTCTTCATCGGCAACCACTTCATGGGCGAGTTTTTCATACTCCGCCAACAGGCGAATAAAATCCAGGATGGTTGAGCAGTCGCTGACGGTTGCTGGACGTATTTTAAATTCGGGGCTGTTGGAAGAGGGCTGCATGATGGTCCGCTATTTTTATTATTTTTGAACCTGCATCTTAGCCCCCGCAGGCCAGATTGAGAATACCGGTATTACTGTACATAACCCCAGTAATAAGCTTAAATAAACCCATCTTGAAGGAGAAATTGCGTGGCCACCAAAGCTAAAACCGCCTTTGTCTGCAACGACTGCGGCGCCGACTACAACAAATGGCAGGGACAGTGCACAGAGTGCCATGCCTGGAATACCCTCTCGGAAATACGTTTAGGATCCCCCACTCGCGGTGGTAAGAACCTGCGCTCCGGGTTTGCCGGTGCTGTAGACAGTGCGGTGAAAACCCTTGCGGATATTGCTCTGGATGAGGTTCCCCGTATCAGTACTGGAACCGGCGAGCTGGATCTGGTGCTTGGTGGCGGTTTGGTGCCAGGCTCCTGCGTCTTACTGGGTGGTGAGCCGGGGGCGGGCAAAAGTACGGTGCTCCTGCAGACCCTGTGCAAGCTAGCGGAAAATCATTCGGCTCTCTATGTCACCGGTGAGGAATCACCCCAGCAGATTGCCATGCGCGCCAATCGTCTGGGTCTGCCGACGAACAAGCTTGAGGTGATGGCGGAGACTTCAGTGGAAACGGTCTGTGCTATTGCTGAGCTGAAGCGCCCGAAGATCTTGGTAGTAGATTCGATTCAGGTGATGCATTTGGAAGAGGTGGCTTCGGCACCGGGCAGTGTGTCTCAGGTCCGTGAAAGTGCTGCCATGTTAGTGCGCTTTGCCAAACAGAGCGGCACTGTATTAATTCTGGTAGGTCATGTGACTAAAGACGGTTCTCTGGCTGGTCCCAAAGTACTCGAACATATGATCGATTGCTCGCTGATGCTTGAGGGCTCCAGCGACAATCATTTCCGCACCTTGCGCAGCCATAAAAACCGCTTTGGTGCGGTCAATGAACTTGGCGTGTTTGCCATGACCGATAAGGGACTCCGTGAAGTCCCCAACCCCTCGGCAATCTTTTTGCAGCGCGCCGAGGAGATCTCTTCCGGCAGTGTGGTGATGATTATCTGGGAGGGTACCAGGCCCTTGCTGGTTGAGTTACAGGCGCTGGTGGATGACAGCCATCTGGGTAATCCGCGACGGGTCACTGTGGGTCTGGATCAGAATCGTCTGTCCATGTTGCTGGCAGTGTTGCACCGACACGGTGGCATTTCCGTTGGCGATCAGGATGTCTTCGTCAATGTGGTGGGCGGGGTCAAGGTGCTTGAAACCAGTGCTGATCTGGCGTTAATTTTGGCGGTGATTTCGAGCTTTCGGGACAAGACATTACCCCAAGATCTGGTGGTCTTTGGTGAAGTTGGCTTGGCCGGTGAGATTCGTCCGGTGGCCAATGGTCAGGAGCGATTGCGTGAGGCGGCGAAGCATGGTTTTACTCGGGCTATTGTGCCGGCGGGCAATGTGCCGAAGAAGCCGATTAAAGGGATGACAGTGATTGGTGTACGCAAGGTGACTGAGGCGTTGGAAGCGGCTTCTTGCTAAAGGCTTTTTAATACAAGACGCTGAGGGCTTTCTGCTACACGATGCTAAAGGCTCTCTACTACACGATGCTAAAGGCTCTCTACTACACGATGCTAAAGGCTTTCTAATATAAAACGCTAGAGGCCCTGTCCTTTAAGCCGTGGTCAATATCGAAATAGTTTCCGGTTCCTGGAGCAGTGGTTGGATCTGGCTCAGGGCGTCATTACGTTCTGAGGAGGCCTTCCAAGCTTGCCAGTCGGCGAGGGATTCCATCTGAATCAGGGTGTAGCGGATGCTGGGTTCATTGAGGTCTTTAAAGGCTTTGCTGGAGATAAAGCCCTTGGCTGGCACGGCGGCTTGAATAATCTTCCGTGAAAACTCTTCATAAGTGCTCTCCATTCCGGGAGCTAGGATTCGTTTAATCAGTACTGCGAGCATGATTGGTGCGCCTTCTGTTGAATTGGGTGCAGATTAACATGTTGTAGGCGTCAGGATAAATACCGAATCTCAGGCAAATGAATTTGACTTCGATTCTCTTAGCGACTAGATTGCACGCTCTTGCTTCTGCAATAGGTTCTCAGTTTTAGTCACATCGTTTTTTGACTAATAAGAGTTAAAAGGGAAGTTGGTGCGCTCCGCCAAGATTTGGCATATGGAGCTATCCCAACACTGCCCCCGCAACGGTAAATAAGAATGTTTAGTAGTGATGCCACTGTGTGTTTTTTAGCATGGGAAGGTTACTAAGCAGAACAGCGATCTAGAAGTATATCCCGCTGTTCACTTATGAGTCCGGAGACCGGCCTATCGCAACGCAGACAAACCGCGGGGTGCGGTCTTGTGCTGATTGACAGTCTCTGTCAGTTCTCGCGCACGCCCCCGTAAATTAACTTTTAGTCACTCGGGTGTGAGTGTAAGAGAATCCAAAAATGAAAAATATTCGTTCTATGGCGTCAGTTGCTACTGTATCGCTGCTATCTGTATTACCTTTTTCTGCTCAAGGGCAAACCGCCCAACAAATCGAAATTGAAGAGGTGCTGGTCAGCGCTTCTCTGTTACCTATTGCCGCCTCGCGCTCCGCTAATGCGATCACTGTGATCGACAGCGAGCAGCTAAAAAATCGTGCCGCGCTCAGTGTTAGTGACCTGCTGAGGGATGTGCCAGGACTGGCCGTGAGCCGCAGTGGTGTCCAGGGTTCGGCGACTCAGATCCGAGTTCGTGGTGCCGAAGCCAACCACCTGTTGGTGCTTATCGATGGCGTCGAAGCCAATGATCCTTCTCAGAGTGATGAACTCAATTGGGGCACATTGAGTGCTGCTGATATTGAGCGTATCGAAGTTATTCGCGGGCCACAGAGTGCTATGCGCGGCAGTGATGCCATGGCTGGTGTAGTCAATATTATTACCCGCCGTGCCGACCAGCCCCTGAATGCCAGCCTCATTACTGAGACCGGCAGCTTCGGAACTAGCAACAGTGGTTTTAGTATTGGCAGCAAGCAGGGCGACTTTGATGCTCGCCTAGGTGTTAACCATATTGAAACCGAGGGAGAGAATATTTCCCGCACTGGCAGTGAAAAAGACGGCTACCAAAATACCAACATAAACCTCAACGCTGGCTGGACGGTTAACGATGAGTTGCGACTTTCCTTTGCCGGACGTCAGTCTGACGGTATGAATGAGTTTGATGCCGACAGTGATTTCGACGGCGTGGTTGACGATCAGGATAAGGTCTCTGAATTCCGCAATAGCACTATGCGTGTTCAGGGCGACTATGTCTCTGCCGATGGCCGCTTCCAGCACAAGTTGGTGATCGCCCAATCAAACAATGATAACGAAGCCTTTGATGCTGGTGTGTTGGGTACTTTCACTTCATCAAGCAAAGATCAATATCAGTATATTGGTTCAGTTTTTTGGGATGAATCCTCACAGCGTATGTCTGTATTGGCGGAGCGTGAAGAGGAAGATTTCCAGCAGCGTGGGGCAATTGATGACTATGGAGTTTATGGTGTCTTTGATCCCAATCAGGATCGCGAGCGCAACACTGACAGTATTGCGATTGAATACCGCAGCGATGTTTCCGACGCCCTGAGCCTTGCAGCCAGTTCACGTTATGACGATAACTCGGAGTTTGATAGCGCCAATACCTTTAGGGTTGAAGCGGTTTATCAGCTCAATGATGGCACTCGTCTGCGCAGCGCCTATGGCACCGCTATTAAGAACCCGACTTTTACTGAGCGTTTTGGTTTCTATACTAACTTTATTGGCAACCCCAACTTAGAGCCTGAAGAATCGACTAGCTGGGAGCTGGGTATTGATCAGATGCTGTTTGATAACAGCCTGACCTTATCAGCGACACTGTTTGATACTGAGCTTGAAAATGAAATCAATGGCTCTGCTCTCGATCCAGTGACATTTGGCTATACCGCAATTAATAAAGAGGGCAAAAGCCAGCGCCAGGGTGTTGAACTGACTGCTATTGGAACCCTGAGCAACAGTCTTTCTTTAAATGCGGCATACACCTACACCGATTCTGTTGAGTGGGATGAGGAGGACGCTGTTTATATTGATGAAGTCCGTCGTGCCCGCCATATGGCGAGTTTGAATCTGGCTTGGCAGGCAATGGATAATCTGCACATTAATGCCAATGTGCAGCACAACGGCTCTCAAACTGATGTGGTATTCCCCAATATTGTGGCTTTAGACAGTTATACCTTGGTCAATTTTAACGCCAACTTCAGTGCTACTGAAAAGCTCGATGTCTATCTGCGTTTAGATAACCTGTTCGATGAAGACTATGAGGAAGTCTTTAGCTATCAAACTCTGGGGTTCGGCGCCAGCCTCGGCGTGCGCTTCAGGTTATAAATGACTATTTCAGCCTCTGCAGAGATCAAGCGCGTGCTGCTGTCATGGAGCAGCGGCAAAGACTCGGCTTGGACTCTGTATCAGTTGCAGCAGGATCCGACAGTTGAGGTGGTGGGCCTGCTCACCACCTTTAATGGGGAATTCAATCGCTCGGCGATCCACGGCGTGCGCCAACAGCTACTGCGCTTGCAGGCAGAGGCTGCGGCATTGCCACTGATTGAAATTCCACTGCCCTGGCCCTGTTCCAATGAGCAGTATGAAAGCCTTATGGGCGCGGCCTTGGACAATGCTCGAGATCAGTTGAAAATGGATGCGGTGGCCTTTGGTGATCTCTACCTGGAAGATATTCGCAGCTATCGCGAATCGAAGATGCAGGGCACTGGTCTAGAACTGCTATTTCCCCTGTGGCAAATCCCCACCGATCAGCTGGCACGGCAAATGATTGCAGGGGGCCTCAAAGCGGCGATTACCTGTCTAGATCCGCGGGTGATGCCTGAGCACTTTGCCGGTGCGCAATTCTCGACTAAATTGCTCGAAGACTTACCAAAAGCTGTTGACCCCTGTGGTGAGAATGGCGAATTCCATACCTTTGCCTGGGATGGCCCTATGTTTAGCAAGCCCATTGCGGTGGTTGGCGGTGAGGTGGTTAAGCGTGACGGTTTTGTCTATGCTGATTTGCTTTTAGAGGAGGGCCCATGAAGATAGTTTCGTTATTGCCTAGCGCCACGGAATTGGTCTGCGGCCTAGGTCTGCGGGAACAGCTGGTAGGCGTCTCCCATGAATGTGATTACCCACTTTCAGTTGTAGGCCTGCCAATTCTCACCAGTTCAAGAATTCCTGAGGGACTGAGCAGCGATGAAATCGACAAGCTGGTTACCGACCAATTACAAAACGATCAGGCACTCTATGATCTGATTATGGATACCCTGATAGATCTGGCGCCGGATCTGATTGTCACCCAGGCCCTCTGCGATGTCTGCGCAGTGTCAGGTAATGATGTGGCCAAGGCAATTGGCAGCTTGCCGGGGAATCCCCAGGTGATCAATCTTGAGCCGATCTGTCTCGATGATGTTCTGGAGACTGTGACCCTATTGGCTGAAGCGGCCAATACGGTAGAGCAGGGTAAAACCTATGTTGCTGAATTACGCGGCCGTATAGATGAGGTGGGTGGGCGCTCTCAGGCTATTCCTTTATCCGCCAAGCCTCGAGTGGCTCTGTTAGACTGGCTCGATCCGCTGTTTGATGGCGGCCATTGGAGCCCAGAGATTATTGATCTGGCAGGGGGCATTCCGGTGTTTGGCGATAAGCGCGAGCCATCCCAGCGGCGCGAGTGGCAGGATCTGATTGATGCAGAGCCAGATATTATTTTTATTGCCCTCTGCGGATTTAATGTCCAGCGCTCGATGCAAGATGTGGAGCTGTTCTTAAAGGCAGAGGGTTTTAAAGAATTACAAAAACGCAGCGGCACCCAGGTCTATCTGGTTGATGGCAATGCTTATTTTAGCCGTCCCGGTCCACGTCTGGTCGATGCCTTAGAAATTATGGCCAATGCATTACACCCTACAATCCATTCGCTGCCAGCAGGCATGCCAGCGGCACTAAAACAAATTTAGTCAAAGAGTTAAAAATACCATGACAGATAATCAGGATAAAAAGCAGCAGTCTCATCAGAAGAAGATGGAGAAGCTAAAAGACAATGTCGATGCCTCAATTGCCGCCGCCAACACTGAGCGCGGTGTATCAATTTTGCTCACCGGTAATGGCAAGGGTAAATCTAGCTCTGCCTTTGGCATGGTGATGCGTGCCCTGGGTTATGGCTATAAAGTGGGTGTGGTGCAGTTTATTAAGGGTGAGCAACTGTCCGGTGAAGAGCTCTATGTTCGCGACCAGTGCCCCCAGGTGACTTTCAATCAGATGGGTACCGGCTTTACCTGGGATACTCAGGATCGTTCCGGTGATATTGCTGCAGCTAAAACCAGCTGGGCTATAGCTGAGAAAATGCTCGCCGATGACAGCTACCATTTGGTAGTGCTCGACGAGCTGACCTATATGTTGAGCTTTAAGTATCTCGAAGAAGAGCAGATTATGACGGCTTTGCGCAATCGTCCAGAAAGCCAGTCTGTTGTGGTGACCGGTCGCGGTGGTGGCTCGGTATTATCAGATTGGGCAGACACCGTGTCTGAGATCAAAGAGGTCAAGCATGCCTACAACTCTGGCATTATGGCCCGCAAAGGCGTGGACTTTTAATTGCGCCGTATGCCCTCGGCATGGCTGATCGCAATACTGGCAATTCTAATGCCGGTGGTCGCGTTCTATTCCATGACTGTGGGCACTGTATCCATTTCAATTGCTGAGGCTTTCAGTGCCGCAGTCGATAGCCTATTTTCCGGCGAGGATACCGTCGGGCAAACCCAAGTTATTCTGTTTGATATTCGCCTGCCGCGAATTTTACTGGCGCTGTTGGTGGGAGCCATTTTGGCTAGCACAGGTGCGGTTATGCAGGGCCTATTTCGCAATCCCCTGGCAGACCCTTCACTGATCGGTGTCTCTGGTGGTGCCTCAGTGGGTGCCAGTTTGATGATTGTGCTGGCCGGTGGTGCAGTGGAGAGTGGCCTGTTGATGGGTTTATCTCTGGTGGCGCTTGGGGCTTTTGTTGGTGGGTTTGCTGCCACTATTTTGGTCTATCGTCTGGCAACCTCTGGTATGGGCACGTCGGTGACCACTATGCTCTTGGCCGGCATTGCTATTGGTGCCTTGGCCGGAGCCCTTAATAGCCTGTTAAGTTACTTTGCAGACAATGATATGTTGCGGCAGATCAGTCTCTGGCAGATGGGTAATCTAAGCGCTGCCAACTGGGCCAAGGTGTCGATTATGGCACTGGTAAGCCTGCTACTTTTCATTAGCTTCCCTCGGGATAGTCGTGCGCTTAATGCGCTGCTGCTGGGAGAATCTGAGGCCCGTCATCTGGGTATAGATGTGCAGCGGGTCAAGCGTCGCCTGATTGTTCTAACGGCGCTGGGCGTAGGTGTCTCTGTTGCCCTTGCTGGCATGGTGGGTTTTGTAGGCCTAGTGATTCCCCATGTTATCCGTTTACTGATTGGTCCTGATCATCGTTGGCTAATTCCTGGTTCGGCCATGGCCGGCGCTATTTTGCTAGTGGTCGCCGACAGTTTGGCGCGAGTGGTGGTATTACCTGCTGAGCTGCCCACCGGAATTCTTACCGCACTATTGGGTGCGCCTTTCTTTATTGTTCTGCTGTTACAGCAGCGTCGGGAGGTCTGATCAATGACTTTGCGCGCTGAGAATATATCACTGCACCTATCCGGCTTTGACCTACTGCGCGATGTCACAGTGCAGGTTGAGGCGGGGAAGGTCACTGCAATTGTCGGGCCAAATGGCGCGGGAAAGTCCAGCCTCCTGCGGGTACTTACCGGTGAGTTAGCGCCCACTAAGGGGTTGGTGAGTTTTAATCAGCGCGACCTCAATGATTGGCCAGTTGAGCAAAGGGCGCAAATGCTTGCTGTGTTGCCCCAGCACTCGTTGTTAAATTTTCCCTTTACCGCTCATGAGGTAGTTGCTCTGGGACGGATTCCCCATCAGACCGGTACGCTAAAAGACGCCGACATTATCGACCAGGCACTGAAGCTGGTGGATGCGGAATATCTGCAAAAGCGTTTTTACACCCAGATGTCTGGGGGTGAAAAACAACGAGTGCAGTTGGCTCGAGTGTTGGCTCAGGTATGGCTGCCCTGTGAAGAGGGTGAACAAATTTTAGTGTTGGATGAGCCCACAGCGGCCTTTGATCTAGCCCACCAGCAGCTGACTTTGGAAATCGTTCGGCAGCTGGCGGAGAAGGGGGTAGGGGTTGTTATGGTGTTGCATGATCTAAACCTGGCGGCCCGCTGTGCGGATAAGCTGGTAGTCTTTGATGGCGGTTTGGTCGCTGCTCAGGGTACGCCGGAGGAAGTGTTGACCGAACAGTTGATCGATCAAGTATTTGGCGTTAAGGCGATGATCTCCCGGCACCCAGTGACGAATAAACCTCTGGTGATTACTTAGTGAAAAATCTACGAAACAGTCTTGGGCTAATTGTACTGCTTGCCGCAGTGCTTTGTTCATTATCGCTGGCAGCAGAGATAAGCGTTGAGGACGATTTTGGTAATAGATTAGTGCTTGAGCAACCGGCGCAGCGCATTATTAGTTTGGCACCCAATATCACTGAGGTGCTATTTCACATTGGCGCTGGGGAGCAGATTGTCGGTGCCGATGAATATAGCAATTACCCAGAGCAGGCTAAGCAGATTATACGCGTCAATAATCATGCCGCGGCGAATTATGAGCTGATACTGTCACTGCAGCCAGATGTGGTTATTGCCTGGCAGTCGGGCAATGGGGATAAAATTATTAACCGTATTCGTCAGCTGGGTATTCCTATCTTTGTTATTGAGACACGCAGCTTAGAGGATATCCCCAACCTGTTTGCCCGCTTTGGTGCCCTCTCTGGTCATGTTGAGAGCGCTGAGCTAAAGGCTGAGAGTTTTAGTCGACGGCTGAGTCTACTGCGAGAGCAGAACAGTGCCAAGTCTGAGGTAAGAACCTTTTATCAAATTTGGGATGAGCCGTTGATCACCTTAAACGGTAAGCATATGGTCAGCAGTGTCATAGAGCTCTGCGGCGGCCGAAATATCTTTGCCGATGCCATTCCACTGGTGCCCTATGTGAATATTGAATCTATAGTCGCCGCGGATCCCCAGGTGATTATTGCCGGTGGTAGCAAAGAGGAAAAGCCTTACTGGTTTGATAGTTGGCGCAAGTGGGAGCAGATCTCCGCTGTGCGCGATCAGCATGTCTATTTGATTCCAGCAGATTTAATGCAACGCCATTCGGTTCGGATTCTCGACGGTGCTGAGTTCATGTGTGACTTTCTTCAGCGGGCTCGCGAAGAATAGTTATTCGTCGCTGTCGCTTTCTCTGATACGTTCCAAGCGTTCCTGCTCTTCAGCGAATGCAGCCTTAATTTCTTCCATCACCGTATCCACATCAGCCAGTTCGGTGTCTTCTTCAAAGTAGCCCGTCAATTGGCTTTCCGGCGTCAACTTGCCCTCTTCGAACAGCGCCCACATCTCTTTGTCATACTTGGTCTCGAGCAGCTCAGGTGCGTACTGCCCATAGTACTCAGTCATATTGTTGACATCCCGCGACAGCATGCGCTCGGCATGGTTGTTGGCGGCGGCATCCACAGCCTGAGGCAGGTCGATAATCACTGGGCCGTAGTCGTCGACCAAGACATTGAATTCCGAGAGATCGCCGTGCACTAGACCGGCACAGAGCATACGCAATACATATTGCATTACCACATAGTGGTCTTCGATAGCCTGTTCTGCGGACATGGAGATATCGTTTAAGCGGGGTGCTACCTGACCGTCATCTAGGGTTACCAGCTCCATCAGCAAGACGCCATCAAAGCAGCCGTAGGGTACGGGCACGCGAACATTGGCGGCGGCGAGTTTATAGAGGGCGTCGACTTCGGCGTTTTGCCAGGTTTCTTCCTGCTGCTTGCGGCCAAATCTTGAGCCTTTTTCCATGGCGCGTTGGCGTCGACTGTTGCGTACCTTGCGGCCTTCTTGATAGGTGACAGCCTGTTTAAAGCTGCGCTTGCTGGCTTCTTTGTAGACCTTGGCGCAGCGTATTTCCGAGCCGCAGCGCACCACAAAGACAGCGGCTTCTTTGCCGCTCATCAGTGGGCGAATAACCTCATCGACAATACCATCTTCGATTAGCGGTTGAATGCGTTTCGGAACTTTCATACTTTCTATACGCCCTTATATCCTTATGCCTCGCACCTCTGTGCTTGTCAGATACTGCGAGGCTGGCTCTTTTATGCTGCGACTACCTCGTTATGAGAATAGCGTATCAATAAAAAAGCCGCTGACAAATATCAGCGGCTTAATGCCCCTCTGGTTCACCCCGCTAGTTCTTTAACCCGTATTATGAGTCGACGGTGGTGTTCGGGCGGTTATTTTTTTCCCCTATCCTTTCTTATTATTATAGATCATACCCCCTCTCATCGTGCTCTGCGAGATCAAGACCCATAGTTTCGTCTTCTTCGTCAATACGCAATCCTAACATGGCATCAACTAGTTTTAACAGTACAAATGTCACAATAGCAGTATAGGCAAATGTGGCAACAATACCGACGATTTGAACCTGTACCTGTGAGGCCATGTTCATACCTTCGTTATAGCCCTGGCCGCTAAACACGCCGAGGGCGTCTGAAGCGAAGACACCAGCGAGCAGTGTTCCGAGTATACCGCCGACTCCGTGAACCGGGAAAACGTCCAGAGAATCATCAATTTTCCAGCGCTGCTTGATCGCCTGAGTGGCATAGTAACAGATAACACCTGCGCTCAAACCAATCAACAGTGCGCCGCCGGGGCCAACAAAACCGGAGGCTGGAGTAATAGTGCCCAAACCTGCAACCATACCAGTGACAATACCCAGTACCGAAGGTTTGCCGTGCTTGACCCATTCCATAGTCATCCAGGCCAGTGAGCCTGCTGCAGCAGAAATGTGTGTTACCAGCATTGCCATACCGGCATCACCATTGGCGGCAAGAGCAGAGCCACCGTTAAAGCCAAACCAACCTACCCAGAGCATACCGGCGCCAGTTACAGTCATGGTCAGGTTGTGTGGAGGCATTGCCTGCTGTGGGAAACCTTTGCGGTTACCCAGTACCAGAGCGGCAACCAAGGCGCCAACACCAGCCGTAATATGCACAACGGTACCGCCGGCAAAATCCAACAGACCCATCTCACCGAGCCAGCCGCCGCCCCAAACCCAGTGGGTAATTGGAGAGTAAACAGCGACTAACCAGAGAGCGCTAAACAGTAGCATGGCGCTAAAGCGCATACGCTCGGCAAAGGCGCCGACGATCAGTGCTGGGGTGATCACAGCAAAAGTCATTTGGAATAGGGCAAATACTGACTCGGGAATATCCCCAGCCATGGTGTCTTCTTTGATATTACCCATCAGGATATTGTCTAGATTACCGATCCAGGCGTTCATGGAACCGCCATCGCCGAATGCCAGGCTGTAACCAAAGGCAAACCAGATAATCGATGCCAGGCAAGTGATGGCAAAACATTGCATCAATACCGAGAGCACATTCTTTGAACGAACCAGGCCGCCGTAAAACAACGAGAGTCCGGGAATAGTCATGAACAGCACCAATGCTGTAGAGGTCAAAATCCAAGACGTGTTTGCAGCGTTTAGCTCGTCGGCAAATACCTGGGTTGAAAATGTGGCTGCCAGGAGTGCAAAAGCAACTGCTGTGAGTTGGCGATATCGAAGTAACATGGACTTTCCTCTTTAATAGCGCACTAAAGTAGTGCGCTAAATTGTTAGGTAGTGTTATTGCGCACTATGAGCGTGCTGTTTTTATGTGAAAAGGCCTATAAAACGCCTTGCTGCACAAATTAAAGCAATTATTGTGCCACTCACTGTATTCAGTGCACTAAAGTGATGCGTCACGAAGTTTTTCTCGCGGTCTATACTTTAGGAGCAGTCTCAGGGCTGTCGGCAGCCAGTCAGGAGTTGCCGAGCTAAATGGAGTAACCTATGCCCAGCAGTAAAAAGACCAATGAGCGCGCTGAACTAAAAATTCGACTCGAAGAGTTACATAATCAACTGGTTAAATCCTCACATGTCAGTGCTGCGGACAAGGATATGTTGGGCAAGATGGTGATGGGTGTTCTGCAGCTTGAGGATGTGAAGTTTGAAGAGGTGCCGTCTGAAGAGGTGTTGTCTGAAAAGTTGTCGTCTGAAAAGCTGTCGTCTGAAAAGGTTCAGCAAGACATATCTGAAACCGTCACTGAGACTATTAACGCCCCAGGCTTGCGCGACACCTTGGAGCAGAAGAGCCTTGAGTATGAGGCTCAACATCCAAAATTAGCCTTTATCCTGCGGCAAATACTAGACATTCTCGCCCGAATGGGGATTTAATAAAGCCTCCTTACCTCGGGCCGCATGGGCTGGCCCATAACAATAATTAAAACGACGAATTCTATGTTGAAAAAAACCTTTACTATTTTTATCTCACGGTCCTTTCTGCTGTCGATTGTTTTTTTGTTGTCAGCCTGTTCAGGGCACAGCCCTTCTGACTCGTCTCGCTTGTCTTCAGGCCCAGATGGGGAATATATTGGCTGGCACTGTGAGGGTGCGATTGAGTCAAGTGATAACTGGAACTGTTCCGAACAGCTACTCAAAGGCGGGGAGTTGGTCTCTCCGGTTCAGGTTGAAGCCGAGGCGGTTGAGCTCAATAATTCAGAGCCAGCCGAAATAACCTTGGATGCCAGTGTCCCTGATACTGATCTGGCCGAGGAAGAGGGCGCTATAGATAAACCACTTATTAAAGTGTTGGCGTTTGATATCAGCGCCAAGGGTTACACAGTGCAGCTAGGTGCTTACCTAAGTCAAAAAATGGCGGGGCAGGCGGCAGATAATATTAGTCTGACAGAGGGAGAACTGGTGGTGCGCGATATAGTCGATGGCGAACGCTATCTGTTTGTATTGGTTTACGGCCAGTACCCATCGCGCCAGCAGGCGGAAATAGCCACTCAGGAGTTAATTGAATTAAATCCTCGATTGAATTTTTGGATTCGGTCTATTAAATCTATGCGCGAAAGAGATTGAACACTTTAGGGGCAAAAGGCTTTGCTCTCTCAGAATGGCAATAGGGAGTTGTGTTGGAACTTCAAGCCCACAACTTGTCACTTAGAACACTCGGCCTGTCATCTCGAACGCATGTGAGAGATCTCGAGATCCCTCGTCGCTGCGCTCTGTCGGGATGACAAGTTAGGTGCATAACACTCCATCCTGTCATCCTGAGAGAAGTCGAGGGAACTCCTACACTATGCAACTTTAATCAATGAACGCCCCCACCCCTAAACGAGCCCCACTCAACCTGCTGCAAGACCCTTTTGACTATCTTGCCCCGCAGAGTCTCGAATCACTGCTATATCTGTTAGCTGCGACGCTGTAAATAAGGTATAAAAGCGCTCGCCTAGAACAATAATTGCCACCCTTCTTACGAGACCTTCTATGAGCACCCATCAGCCTGCCGCCGCGCAGCTTATTTTTCGCCTGTTCAAATACACTGTCTATGCACTGCTAACCTACAATATTTATCTTTTCTTCCAAGAAGAATGGCTGGCTACCGAGCAAACTTTTAGTCAGGGCATTATTTTTGCTGATCTAATTTCTGGGTTTGCTGCCACCATAGATACTGCGGCCTGGGTTGTGCTGCTGTTGTTATTTGAGCTGGAGACATCGGTTATTGATGATCGAGTGTTGCGACAGCCCAGAGTCAAATTTGGCTTTATCGCTCTTCGGGTGGTTTCCTACAGCTTCATTCTCTACGCCTTTTATGGCTACTTTGACAAGATGCTACTGACCTACGATATCAGTCCCTTTGCTCTCGAGGGTATGATCGACAATCTCTGTGGTCTGGTGGGGCAGGGTTACGCCAGTATTATTACTATCGACGAATATCCGCTTTTGGATGCTCAGACTTGTGTGGCGCTGAATGGTCAAGATCTCTATAGACTCAATGGTCAGCAGGTGATTGGCACATTACAAGACTGGCAGGCAGTGCAATGGTTGGCTTGGGTTGATGTGATCAACTCTATTACCTGGGTCGGCGTTGTGGTGATCTTAGAAGTGGATGTGTGGCTGCAGTTGCGTGGACGCTTTGATGGCAGGGTGGTTACTCTGAGTAATCTGGTCAAAGGGGTTTTCTACAGCATCTTATTTGCGGCTGCGGCCTATTGGGGAGCGCTAGGTGACTTCTTGGATTTTTGGGATGCGTTTATGTGGCTGGTGGCGTTTGTCTTTATTGAGATGAATCTGTTTCGCTGGCAGGCTGAAACCAGTTCAGAGTAGGGTTTGTTAGATAGAAGCTAGTGGCTCTAATTATGTAGAGCCATTAGCCTCTTTAGCTATAAAACAGTCTAATTACATCGGCAGTATTGCAAGAGTTAGCTTAGATAGGCAGGTTAACTTTCCGCGATCATCTTCCAGACGAATCTCCCAAATATGCGAGCGGCGACCTAGATGAATCGGTCGCGCGGTACCAGTGACCAGCCCACTAGAGACTGGTCGCAGGTGGCTGGCACTGACTTCTTGGCCGAGACATTTGGTGGTGGAAAAATCAATTACATGGGCACCGGCAATACTGCCCAATGTCTCTGCGAGTACAACATTGGCACCGCCGTGAACCACGCCATAGGGCTGAAAGGTTCGTGCATCAGCGGGCATGGTACCGGTTAAAAAATCATCACCGACTTCGGTAATTATAATCCCCAGATGTTCAACAATGGTGCCGCTGTTCATCTTGCCATTCATAGTTTCAAGCTTGGGTCGGTTGTGCCAAATGCTGCTGCTCATAGTCATTCCTTACGCTCTCAGGCGCTTATATTTAACTCGGGTCGGTTGTGAGTCTGTGCCTTTGCGGCGAATATAATCTTCGTGGTATTCGCTGTAACCGCCGGCAAAAAACTCCATATGGCTGTCGCCTTCATAGGCCAAAATATGAGTGGCGATTCGGTCGAGGAACCAGCGATCGTGAGAGATAACCATGACACAGCCAGGGAAGGAAAGAATCGCTTCTTCCAGGGCGCGCAAGGTTTCAATGTCCAAATCGTTAGATGGCTCATCTAGCAGTAAGACATTGGCGCCCTGTTTTAAGGTGTTGGCCAAATGCAGGCGGCCGCGCTCACCACCGGAGAGTTCACCAACGCGCTTCTGCTGGTCGGAACCACGGAAGTTAAAGCGTCCGGCATAGGCTCGTGAAGAGACCTCGTAGTTGCCAATAGTGATCATGTCGTGACCGCCGGAAATGGCTTCCCAGACATTGTGATTATCGTTTAGGGAGTCGCGGCTCTGCTCAACATAGGCCACCTTGACCGATTCACCCATGGTCACTGTGCCGCTATCTGGCGTTTCAGTGCCGGCAATCATTCTGAATAGGGTGGATTTACCGGCACCATTGCCACCGATAATGCCGACTACAGAACCTTTGGGGATAGATACGGAGAAATCTTCGATCAGCACCTGATCGCCAAAGCCTTTGCAGACATTGTCCAACACAATGACCTTGTCACCGAGGCGTTCGCCTGGGGCAATATAGATTTCATTGGTCTCGTTGCGTGATTGGAATTCCTGCGAGTTCAACTCGTCGAAGCGAGCCAGTCGCGCCTTGCTCTTGGCCTGACGGCCCTTGGTGTTTTGACGTACCCATTCCAGTTCCTGCTTAAGTGCCTTCTGTCGAGTGGCCTCTTGCTTGGATTCGGTTTTCAGGCGACGGACTTTGCCATCTAGCCAAGTGGAATAGTTGCCTTCATAGGGAATACCATGGCCGCGATCGAGCTCGAGAATCCAGCCGGCAACGTTATCTAGGAAATAGCGATCGTGGGTTACTGCAACCACAGTGCCAGCAAATTCTTCGAGGAATTTTTCCAGCCAGAACACTGAGTCAGCATCCAGGTGGTTGGTGGGTTCATCGAGGAGGAGCATGTCGGGCTTCGACAGCAGTAGGCGACAGAGAGCAACGCGACGGCGTTCACCGCCGGATAGGGACGTGACATCCGCATCCCAGGGCGGCAGGCGCAGTGCATCGGCCGCTACATCCAGGGCGTGATCGAGATTGTGTGCATCCCAGGCTTCAATAATTTCTTCGAGCTCACCCTGACGTTTTGCCAGTGCATCGAAATCCGCATCCGGGCTAGCGTAGTCCGCATAGATCTGATCCAGCTCACTGAGCGCATCCACAGCTTCGCGAACACCGTCTTCTACATTGCCGCGCACATCTTTGTCCGGATCTAAATGCGGTTCCTGAGCCAGATAGCCAACCTTGAGGCCGGGCATAGGGCGGGCTTCACCTTGGAACTCAGTATCCAGACCGGCCATGATTTTCAGCAGCGTAGACTTACCGGAACCGTTGAGACCGAGCACGCCAATCTTGGCGCCGGGGAAAAAAGAGAGTGAGATATCTTTAAGGATCTCGCGCTTCGGAGGAACAATTTTGCTCACCCGATTCATTGTGTATACGTATTGGGCCATTGGTAAAGACGTCGCCTATGTGCAATTTAAAGAGTGCGCAGTGTAGCGGAATACCGAGCTTGAGAGAATTGCCAATCGGCAAATAGAGATGCTACTGAAGAGTGCGGATGAATAAGCCTCTGTCGATGTTAGATAGCGACAGAGGCCTAGGGATTATATTGCTTAGAAACGCAGCCCTACATAGGGTTGATACGCAACCAGGGCTTCATCAAAAAGCCAAACGGATTGGTCAATTTAATCGGTGCTGAGAGGGCTGACAGGCAGATACATTCGCCGTTCTGGGCGCCCATGGGCTGGTGTACATCACCGGGTTCGCGGACCAAGAAATCACCTTCGCGATAGACGGCGCTCTCGTCGGAGAAACTACCCTTCAAGACTACAGTGTACTCAAGTCCATGGTGATCATGTTTGGGGATCTTACCGCCAGCACAAATTTTGTGCAGAGCAACTTCAAAGTCTTTTTGCCCTGTCTCAAAGCGTGCCACATCCACTGACGCGGAAAGGCGCCTCCAAGTCTGTGAGACAAGATTATTTTTCATCAGCTTGCTGACGCTAAAAGGGTAGCTTGTACGCTTGTTGTCGCTCACAGATGGAATCTGCTGGCTGCTATCGAGATTGGCCATTACTGTATCAAAGGCGTCGTCTTCTAGCTCCAGAGGATTGGCTTCACTCATCAGTTGGGCACCTACCTGGTCGAGACGCAGCAGCGAAGTCCGACACTTGGAGCAAAAGTGCAGGTGTGCAGAGACACAGATTGAAGGAGCTGTGGCTAAGGTTCCCGCAGAAAACTCTAACAGCATGGTTTCATCGGGATGGAATTGACTTGTGTTGTTCATTCTTGCGCCTCTGTGGACACTATTACTTGCATTTTTTGTAGCGCCAGGCGAACACGTGATTTAACGGTGCCCAGCGGTAACCCCAGTTCGGCAGATGCTTCGGCGTGAGATTTACCTTCGAGGTAAACCTTGCGCAGAATTTCGTCTTGCTCTTTTGGCAGCTGAGCGAGAGAGCTCTGTACCTTATCTTCGCTGCGCTTTTGCTGCAGCAGTGAGATCGGTGTCTCTTCATCCGGCTCATGCCAGAAGTCTTCGTTTTCTAAGGGAAGGTGTTGCGTATTACTCTTGCGGCGCAGCATATCGATGCGACAGTTGCGCGCTACGGTATAGATCCAGGTAGTGGCTGAGGCTTTTTCGGCATTGTATCCACCGGCCTTGTTCCACACTTTGATCATCACTTCCTGAACTAAATCATCACCAAGACCCGGGAACCAACCTTCATTGCGGCTGGCGTGGGCGAAGCCCTTGAGCAGCGGCCCAAAGTGTTTGAACAGCTTGGCAAAGGCCTGCCGGTCGTGAGTTTCGCCCACAGAAATTAGCAGCTGACTCCACTGGTCAGAACGCTTTTCTGTAGATTTGAAGACAGCCACGCGATCACCACTGGTTCTAGGGGTTGCTGGAGTTTTAGTTTCTATTTTATGCAGGCTCATTGAGCTACTCTCTACCTTATCATCTTTACATGCGCTTTTTACGCCCAATTGTGGAAATTGGATTAAATCTATAATGGCTATTTGTTCTTTATACATAGCTTCCTAACAGTCTTTGGGGCCATAGTGCTTCGTCTTGCGTATATACTGTAGTCGCCCAAAAAAATAGCATCTTCATAATAATTTCCCAGGATAAACAACTTGAAAAAAGTTCTCTTGCCGATTGCAGTACTTGCGGCTGCCGCAGCCATTTCGATTATCATAACGATTCTGCGTCCAGCGCCTCTAAAGCTAGAGGCTCCTGACACGGCGGTGGCTGTAAAAACTCTGACACTCTATTCGCAGAGCGCCGATTTGCTGGTCGAGTCTCAGGGCACTGTGTTGCCGCGCACTAGCACCCAGCTGATTTCAGAGGTCTCCGGTGCCGTGTTGGCTGTGTCACCACAGTTTGTGGTTGGGGGCACCTTTAAGGCTGGGGATGTTTTACTGCAGTTGGATCCTACCGACTATGAAGTTGCCTTGCAGCGAGCCGAAGCACGCCTAATTAGTATGAATGCCCAGGCTACTTTTGAATTGGCACGGGCCACTCAGGCGCAAAAGGAATGGGCCATGACCGGCCGCCCGACCTCTGAGGCACCGCTGTTGGCTCTGCGTGAGCCCTACCTAGCGGAGGCCCGCGCCAATGTCTTGCAGGCTGAGGCCGAAGTCAAACAGGCCAAACTCAAGCTTGCCCGCACGACTATTCGTGCGCCCTACCTGGGCATGGTATCGGCAAAAACTGTCGATATCGGTCGTTACGTTACCGTGGCGACGCCACTGGGTGAAATCTTTGCCATCGACTTTGCAGAGGTAAGGTTACCGCTGACGGAAAAAGATCTCGCCCGCATCGACCTGATAAAGCACAGCGATAAAGCTGAGCTGCCTGCAGTGACTCTAAACGCCACAGTGGCCTCCCAGCCAGTACAGTGGGCTGCGAAAGTGGTGCGCTCGGAAGGCGTGGTGGATCAGCTCAATCGCTCCCAGTATTTGGTTGCGCAGATCATTGATCCTTATGTAGTTGTCAGTGATTCCGCAGGCAATAGCTCGCCACTGCTAATGGGTACCTTTGTGCGTGCCGAAATTGCCGGCAAGACCATTGATAATGTTTACGCCATACCGCGCCACGCGCTGATGGAAGGAAATCGAGTGGCCCTGGTGGACAGTGAGCAGCGCCTGCGCTTAACCCCAGTTGAAAGCTCCCATGGCGATGACCAGTTCTATTATGTGGATGCCGGTCTCGTGGACGGTGCTGAAATTATTGTCAGTGCCATGGGTGCTGCGATCGAAGGCATGTTGGTCAGACCTGTAGGAAGTGCTAACTAATGCAAAAGCCTATTAATCCCATTGACCCCATGGACAGCAGTACCGGCCTTATGGCTTGGTTTACCCGCAATCCGGTGGCCGCCAATTTACTGATGTTGTTTTTGCTCTGTGCGGGCATTCTCAGTTCGTCGGATATGAGCAAGGAGATGTTTCCGCGAGCCGAGACTGATGCGATTCAGATAATTGCTCCCTATCCTGGTGCTGCACCGATCGAAGTGGAAAAAGCGGTTATCTTGCCCATGGAGGCGGCGCTACAGGGCCTAAAGGGCATTGAAGAGATTCGTTCATTCGCCGACCGTGACATGGCCTCTATAGTGCTGGATGTTGAGTCCGGTGAAAATATCAATGAGCTGATGGCGCTGGTGGAAAACCGCATCGACAGTATTGTGAATTTGCCGGTGAATCTGGAAAAACCCACTGTTAAACGAGTGGATAACTACGCCTGGGCTCTGGGTATAGCTGTTTCTGGGGACATGGATCAGCGCACCCGCAAAGAGATGGGCCAGCAGATGTTTGACGAGGTTCAGGCATTGCCTGAGATCAAACGCGCTGAACTCTGGGGCGATGGTGACTATGAAATCTCCATTGAAGTAAAAGAAACCCGCCTGCGGGAGCTTAACCTGACCCTAGCTGAGGTTGCTCAGGTGCTGCGCAACTCATCGGTAGATCTGCCCGCCGGTATGATTCAGGCGAGCAATGGCAATGTCTTATTGAGAACCCAAGGCAAGTCCTACAGCGGCGCAGAGTTTGCCAATATTGTTTTGCGCAGCCGCGACGATGGCAGTCAGTTGCTGCTCTCGGATGTGGCCACGATTAAGGATGCCTTTACCGAGGCCCCCAGCATATTGCGCTTTGATCGCCAAGACGCTTTTTCTATCGGCGTGTTTACTCTCGATGATCAAGATCTGATTACCATTAGTAGGGCAGTTCAAAAGTATGTGGATTTAAAGCGCCCGCAGTTGCCAGAAGGGCTAAGCATCGCGACCTTTAATGACGATTCCTTCCACCTGTTGGGACGACTCGACATGATGCTCAGCAACCTAGCCGCCGGTGCTATTTTAGTGGCGGTGGTGTTGGGACTGTTTCTCAATCTGCGTGTTGCGGCTTGGGTTGTGGTGGGTATTCCGGTGAGCTTTTTGGGTGCTATCTGGCTGATGCCAGTGAATCCCTTCCCGGTGAATATCAATGTATTGAGCCTGTTTGCCTTTATTCTGGTGCTCGGGATTGTGGTGGATGACGCCATTGTTATTGGCGAGAGTGTCTTCACCGAGGTCAAAGATGAGGCCGATAAAGTATTGGCCGCGAGCAGTGATCCCAACCTGGTCTATGTGGCGCCTATGGCGACAGTTATTGCCGGTGCCAAGCGCGTTGCCATTCCTTCGACCATTGGTGTGCTGACCACGGTGGCAGCCTTTGCGCCACTTCTGTTTGTCGGCGGCACATTGGCCGCCATGTATGAAGCGCTGTCTGTAGTGGTGATCCTCTGTCTGCTGTTCTCTCTGGTTGAGTCTAAGCTGATCTTGCCTGCGCACCTGGTGGGACTAAAGTTTGGCGGCCGCAAAACATCACAGAATTTTTTCAGCGCGACTATTGAGCGCTGGCAGCTGGCGATTAGTGCAGGGTTGAGCCATTTTATTGAACATCGCTATCAGCCATTTCTGAAAAAATGCATGAGAAATCGCTATATCACTCTGGCGACCTTTATTGGTGTGTTGATGATTTCAATCTCGACACTCAGCGGTGGCATTGCTCGGTTTGAGTTTTTCCCGGATGTACCGGGGGACGGTATCCATGCGGTTGTCACCATGCAGGATGGCAGTTCAACTGAGAGTTTCAATGAAGCTCTACTGTCCATTGAGGAAGCGATTTATAAAGTCGACAGTGACTTTATGGCGGCCAATCCTGAAGCCGAAAGTCTTTTGGCTCACACCTTCTTTTGGACTCAGTCGGATGTCACGGCAAGTTTTCGAGTGGAACTCACTCCAGGAGAGAGCCGACCTTTAAGTGCGGTTGATGTGGAAAAACTGTGGCGCAAAGAAGTAGGCAATCTGCCCAATGTGCGCAAGCAGGATTATTACTCCAGCAGCAGTGCCGGGGGTGGCGCGAAAATCAATATGTCTCTTTATGGGCCGGATCCAGATCAGCTATCAATGGCCGGTGTGGCTCTGGCAAATAAGCTCGGCGAGTACGACGGGGTGTTTGATATCTACAACT